>ENA-OQNO01001176-OQNO01001176.1-human-gut-metagenome-genome-assembly--contig:-NODE-1176-length-18727-cov-4.065968_pt1 | contig 18727 bp, 10 predicted proteins | sample MGYA00242629_ERZ504880 | MGnify/ENA primary metagenome ERZ504880 (study PRJEB26092, sample SAMD00036377) | human gut metagenome | host: Homo sapiens | study: EMG produced TPA metagenomics assembly of... | reverse complement strand
AATGGTAAAGGAAAGACTGTTGAAATGGCGGGATTCCCTCATCAGGCACTGGAGACGTATCTGCCTAAACTGGTACGTGCCGGGAAGCGTGGAGCCATCTGTGACCAGTTGGAAGACCCGAAAATGACTAAGAAACTGGTGAAGCGGGGTATTACGGAACTGGTAACTCCCGGTGTTTCCATCAATGATAATATACTGAATTACCGGGAGAATAACTTCCTGGCAGCTGTACATTTTGGTAAGGGAACGTGCGGTGTGGCATTTCTCGATATATCTACGGGTGAGTTTCTTACAGCAGAAGGGCCTTTTGACTATGTAGACAAGCTATTGAATAACTTCGCGCCCAAAGAAGTACTTTTTGAACGTGGTAAGCGGGGGATGTTCGAGGGAAATTTCGGAAGTAAGTTCTTTACTTTCGAACTGGACGACTGGGTATTTACAGAGACCACCGCCCGGGAGAAACTTCTGAAGCATTTTGAAACGAAGAATCTGAAAGGTTTTGGTGTAGAGCATCTCAAGAATGGTATCATCGCTTCGGGAGCCATCCTGCAATATCTCATCATGACGCAGCATACCCAAATCGGGCATATCACTTCTTTGGCACGTATTGAAGAAGATAAATACGTCCGTCTGGATAAATTCACGGTCCGTAGCCTTGAACTGATAGGCAGCATGAATGATGGAGGCAGCAGCTTGCTGAACGTGATTGATAAAACGATCAGCCCGATGGGAGCCCGCTTGCTGAAACGTTGGTTGGTGTTTCCACTGAAAGATGTATTGCCTATTAATGAACGTCTGAATGTAGTGGAATACTTCTTCCGCCAACCGGATTTCAAAGAATTGATTGAAGAACAATTGCATCTGATAGGTGATTTGGAACGTATTATTTCCAAAGTTGCTGTAGGGCGTGTTTCTCCGCGTGAAGTAGTTGCGTTGAAGGTGGCTTTGCAAGCTATCGAACCTATTAAAGAAGCCTGTATGGAGGCGGATAATGCCAGCCTGAACCGTATCGGCGAACAACTGAATATCTGTAAGTCCATTCGTGACCGCATTGAGAAAGAAATTAATAATGATCCTCCGTTGCTGATAAACAAAGGTGGTGTTATGAAGTCAGGCGTCAATGCCGAATTGGATGAATTACGCCAGATAGCTTATTCCGGTAAAGATTATCTGCTACAGATACAGCAACGGGAAAGTGAACTGACTGAAATTCCCAGTCTGAAAATCGGTTACAACAATGTATTCGGTTACTATATTGAAGTGCGCAATACACATAAGGATAAGGTACCACAGGAGTGGATACGTAAACAGACCTTGGCCAATGCCGAACGTTACATTACACAAGAGTTGAAAGAGTACGAAGAGAAAATTCTCGGCGCCGAAGATAAGATATTGATACTGGAAACCCAGCTCTACATGGAATTGGTGCAGGCTCTAAGTGAGTTTATTCCTGCCATTCAGGTGAATGCAAACCAGATCGCGCGTCTGGACTGTTTGCTGTCTTTTGCCAATGTGGCACGTGAGAATAACTATATACGTCCTGTCATCGAAGATAACGATGTTCTGGATATCCGCCAGGGACGACATCCGGTTATCGAGAAGCAACTTCCCATAGGAGAGAAGTACATTGCCAATGATGTGGTGCTGGATAGTAGCTCGCAACAGATCATCATCATTACCGGTCCGAACATGGCGGGTAAGTCTGCATTGCTGAGACAGACGGCGTTGATAACGCTACTGGCGCAGATTGGCAGCTTCGTACCTGCCGAGAGTGCACATATCGGTTTGGTAGATAAGATATTTACCCGTGTAGGTGCCAGTGATAATATCTCTGTCGGAGAGTCTACTTTCATGGTGGAAATGAATGAGGCGGCTGATATTTTGAATAACCTTTCTTCGCGCAGTCTGGTGCTTTTTGACGAGTTGGGACGAGGTACATCTACGTACGACGGTATTTCTATTGCCTGGGCAATTGTAGAGCATATCCATGAACACCCTAAAGCCAAGGCACGTACGTTGTTTGCTACGCACTATCACGAGTTGAACGAGATGGAGAAAAGCTTCAAGCGTATCAAGAACTACAATGTTTCCGTTAAGGAGGTGGATAATAAGGTCATTTTCCTGCGTAAACTGGAACGTGGCGGTAGTGAACACTCCTTTGGTATCCATGTGGCAAAGATGGCAGGTATGCCGAAAAGTATCGTAAAACGTGCGAATGACATTCTGAAACAGCTTGAGGCGGACAATCGTCAGCAAGGTATTGCAAGTAAGCCGATGGCGGAAGTAGGAGAGACGCGTGGCGGCATGCAGCTTAGCTTTTTCCAGCTAGAAGATCCTGTGCTCTGCCAGATACGTGACGAGATTTTGAATTTAGATGTGAATAATCTGACCCCGCTGGAGGCATTGAATAAATTGAATGATATTAAGAGGATTGTAAAAGGGAAGTAAAGCTTCCCTTTTTTATTCTTATCCAGTGACGCTATTCGTTGATAGAATCCATATCTGTCAATTCTTTCTTCACACTATCCTTCTGCTGTTCCCTATATTGGCGTGGTGGCATACCGAAACGCTGGGAGAATAACTTATAGAACGTTCCGCGGTTATTGAAACCTGTCTTGTCCATAATTTCCTCAATGGTATAGTTCTTTGTCAGCAGCAGTCGCTCGGCCATTGTGAGGCGATATTCTTTGATGATATCAGCAGGAGATTTGTCTGTTATAGGTTTTAATTTACGGTAGAACTGACGGGTGCTATAGCCCAGGTCACTGCTCAATAGTTCAACGGATAAGTCAGGGTTTGTGATATTCTTTTCTATGGTTTCTATCACCTTATCCAGGAATTCCTGATCTTCTTTGTGGATACAGTTCCCGTTTTCCACTTTGAATGAACTGAATATGGAACTATAATATTCTTTCAGGTCCGATTCTCTTTTAATCAATCGGTAGACTACTTTCTCTAAGTATTTTACATTGAAAGGTTTCGTCACATACACTTCTGCACCAGCCTCAATGCCTTTCACCTGATCGTCTTCGTGATGAAGGGCAGACAGTAGAATGAGTGGAATATGGCTCCATAACTTGTTTTGCTTGATTTTCTGGGCAAAGGAAAGCCCGTCTATTTCAGGCATCATCACATCTGAAATAATTAGATCCGGCTGCTTCAGTTCCAGGCTGGCCAAAGCTTCTGCAGCGTTATTGAAAGATAATACATTGTATTTATCTACAAATATTTCCGAGACGAACCATAACATAGAAGGATCGTCGTCAATGATCATAACCGTGTGCTTGGAAGTGTCAAAATTAACAGTGGTCTGTTCCAGTTCCATGGGCTCCGTATTTGTATTCAGAGGTCCTGTTGCATACACTTTTTGGGGTGTTTCTGTTTCCTGTGCAGTGGGCGATAGTTCCGGTAAAGTGACTGTAAATGTAGTTATCTCATTCTGAATACTGCTGACATTGATTTCACCGTTCAACAGAGTAACCATATTCTTACAAATAGCCAATCCCAGCCCATTCCGTGAATTCTTGCCATTCATTTCAAAAGAATCCAATATCTTATAGCGATCGAATATCTTTGCAAGATTCTCTTTCGCTATCCCCTTTCCTGAGTTGGATATATTAAGGGTTAGAAGCTGGTTTTCTACTTTCAGACCGATGGTGATATTCCCTTCTTCCGGAGTATATTTGAAAGCATTTGAGATCAGGTTATTGACGATCTTACTGAAACAACTGATATCCGTATTCCATTCAATGTCCGGTTCAATATCCAACCGATAGTTCAGATTCTTATTTTCAGCCAATTCACAGAAGGATTCCGCTATGTTCCGGAGTTTGTCCGATACGGATAATCTTTGGATAGAAAGCACCTTATGACCGGTTTCCAGCCTGCGGAATTCCAGCAGTTCCAGAATCAAGCCATTCAGTTTTTCTGTATTCTGCTGTATCATCTTTCCGTATTTGCGGATGTACGAATCAGATTGCGGGTAGGCAAGTATCTTTTCGCACGGACCATAAATCAGCGTCAGTGGCGTACAGAATTCATGAGTGATGTTGGTAAAGAAGCGCAGCTTGGATTCATAGACTTCTTCTTTCTTTTCCCGGTTCAATTTCTCAATCATGCGGTGCTGCTTCCGGCGGTATTGATGAACTATCCTGTAAACAGCAAGAATGCAGAACAAAGCGATTAATATGAAATAGAGAATATATGCCCAATTACTTAAATACCAGGGAGGAGTAATCTGAATCAGAAGTTTCTGCGGTTCGCACTCTTTTCCATTCATGTTATTCTTGTATTTCACTAACAAAGTATATTGTCCGGGTGCAAGATTGGAGAAGATGGCGCTGGCCGATGTTCCACTTTCTATCCATTGGCTGCTTACTTCGTCCAATTTGTAAGAATAAGAGTAATTGTTACCATTTATATAATCTATTGCCATAAAGTCGATGCAGAAGAAGTTCCGGCTATAATCCAGCTGAAGTATCTTCTTTCCTTTTTTGTCGTGGAGAAAATCATGAATATTGTATTCTTTTCCGAAGATAGATAATCCCTTCAGGTTTATTTGAGGCATATAGTCTGCCATAATATAAGCATTAGGCTTGACGGTAACAAATCCGTTTGTCCCTCCGAAGAACAAAGTTTCGGTCCGCGAGTCTTTATAGAAAGCTCCATCACTGAATTCAGTGACTTCCAGTCCGTTTTCCCGGTCGTAAGTCTGCCCGGTATTGGTTTTAGGATTGAACCTTACCAGTCCTTGATTCGTGCTGATCCAAAGGTTATTTTGCTGGTCTTCCAAAATGCCATGTACTGTGTTGTTTGAGAAAAGGTCAGCCCTGTCATGATAATGTGAGTAATCTTCATTGAAGTGAAGTAGTCCGGAACTGGTTCCCAGCCAATATCCTTTCTCATTTTTATAAATGGCGAAAATATCATTGGCCGTCTGACTGTTCACTACATTATCAAACCTGTATGGAGTTAGCTGTTCGGTTTCGACATTGAGCCGGTAGGCTCCATAGCCACGATTACCGAACCAAAGGATAGAATCATTCTCCTGGAAGGAGGTAAAGAAATAATTGGAAGCCATACGCCCGTCATCCAGAACAATTCTGGTAGCCGATTTAACGGAAGGAGAGCTACCGGTTTTATCCAAAATAACTTTTACGATACCTTCACCTACAGTGGATACCCATAAAGTGGTATCATTTAATTCGTTGATGGAATGTACATATTTCACCTTCTTTCCATCGGCTATCACTGTAAACGCTTTCAACTGTTTATTCTGGTATGAATAGTAGTTAAGCCCGTTTTCCGTTCCAATCCATAGCCTGTTCGCAGAACCCGGGGCAAAGCAATAGACGGTGTTGTCGGTTAAGGTACTGTTGCTGATGGAGATCCGGTCGAAAGAAACTGCTGCATTGGTTTCCGGAGAATAATTCCTGATACGCAATATACCTCCTCCTTTGGTTCCTATCCATAAGGTTTGTTCCTCGTCGTAGTAAACGGTACGTACGGGGTTGTTTATCTGGTATACAGGAGTATCCAGCAGTGTATTGGTAATGGAGAAAGTATCATTGAAATACATGTATACCCCTTGTCCGTCTGTTCCTATCCAAACAATATCCTGATATTTGTCCTTCATCAGGCAGAAGATGCCGGAATGGATTTCTGTATCTTGCATCTGGTATTTTATTTTCTGATCGGACATATATTTCAATACGATCAATCCGCTGCTTTTGAAGCCAATGTAATAGTCGTTTTGTTGTTTGATGATGGAAGAAACTTCTCCGCGTGTTTCGACTTCTGCTTTGAGATCTGCAATAAAGTATTGCTGTTGATTTCCGAAGTCATATTCATAGAGTGAGTAGGTCTTATCGATGAAATAGATCAGGTCTTCTTCTGCGAATGCCCATAATAACTGTTCGGAATGTTTGAAAAGATTGTTTGGGGTGAGGGCTATCTCTTCTTTATTCTTGATTATCTGATAGCTGCGGGTGTCATTATTCGAAGTGAATACCCATAGAATATTGTTTTTGTCGATGATAGTGGATAATACGTGTCCGAATGCTATTTGAGGTACTTCCAACTTTTGGAAGAGTTGTTTTTCCGGTTGATAGTAATAGATATATCCGTCGTCTTTTACAATGAAAAGGTCATTATCCCTGCTTTTTGCCATATAGTTCTTGTCTTTGAACTCCGTAAAGCTTTTGGATGTCTGGAGTTTGGTATCCAGACGGTCCAGTCCATAGTTGGTCTGTATCCATAATACATCCTTTTCAGTCTCCATGATGTCGTTAATCAGGTTTCCGGATAATGGGGCTTTCGTCGGGTTGACAGGATTATATACATGTATATTGGTGCCGTCGAAAATATTCAGACCATCACATGAACCGATCCAGATGACTCCCTGATGATCCTGGTAAAGGGATAAGATAGCACTGTTGGATAAGCCGTTTTTGTTTGAAAATTGCCGTAGACTGTATGCATGAATCAAATGCGGAAAGCAGCATAAGATGCAGATAAGCAGTGAAACTTGAGGGAAGTAGTGTTTGTTTTTCATATCTGTATATCGGACTAATTAGGTATTGCAAAGATAGAGAATTATGGTAGGATATGGTTGGGAAGCATAGAAAAAAGAGTAATAGTTTTCTGACTTTTTTGTGCGTTTTACAGCCATAGCCATGTAATTATACTTTTATGGCATAAATATAGGTATGCTTTTAGGCAAGTGCCGCTATTTTTGCGATTGATAAATATCTGTATTATTCACAATAGAATATTTTACTATGAAATTACCAGTTATCCTATTAGCATCTGCGCTGCTTTGTTCAGGTAGTATGCATGCACAGAGTGCAAAACCGGAGAAAAAAGCGAAAGCTTATATGGTGGCAGATGCCCACCTGGATACCCAATGGAATTGGGATGTCCAAACCACCATCAAAGAGTATGTTTGGAATACCTTGTCCCGTAATCTGTTTTTGTTGAAGAAGTATCCCGATTATATCTTCAATTTTGAAGGAGGTGTCAAATATGCTTGGATGAAAGAATACTTTCCCAGTGAATATGAGCAACTCAAAGCATTTGTGCGTTCAGGTCGCTGGCATATCAGTGGCAGTAGTTGGGAAGCATCGGATGTGCTGGTACCCTCTGTTGAGTCTTCCATTCGTAACATCCTGCTTGGACAGGAATATTACAGAAAAGAGTTCGGGACAGAAGGTACGGATATTTTCTTGCCCGACTGTTTTGGCTTTGGCTGGACGTTGCCTACTATTGCCAAACATTGCGGTCTCATCGGCTTTTCTTCGCAGAAACTCGACTGGCGTAACCATCCTTTTTATGGAGAGAGCAAACATCCTTTTATGCTTGGATTGTGGAAGGGGATTGACGGTTCTTCTATTATGCTTGCTCATGGCTATGATTATGGTAAGCGCTGGAATAACATTGACCTGTCGGAAGATAAAGAATTGTTGGGACTGACTAAGCGCACTCCATTGAATACGGTTTATCGCTATTATGGTACGGGTGATACGGGTGGTTCTCCCTCAATAGGCTCTGTCAGTTCTGTAGAGAAAGGTATCAAGGGGAACGGACCGCTAGAAATAATCAGCGCAACGAGCGATCAGTTATTCAAGGATTATCTTCCTTATGAAAAACATTCGGAATTGCCCGTTTTCAACGGTGAATTGCTGATGGATGTACATGGAACCGGATGTTATACTTCGCAAGCTGCCATGAAGCTTTATAACCGTCAGAATGAACTTTTGGGAGATGCTGCCGAAAGAGCGGCCGTAGCAGCGGATTGGTTGGGTATAGCCGGTTATCCGGGTGAAAGTCTGACAGAAGCATGGAAGCGTTTCATTTTCCACCAATTCCATGATGACCTTACCGGTACCAGTATCCCACGTGCTTATGAGTTTTCGTGGAATGATGAATTGCTTTCATTAAAGCAATTTTCAGGTGTTCTGACAGCTTCGGTAGGGGCTGTTTCTGAGAAAATGGATACTCGCGTCAAGGGGGTTCCGGTTGTGTTCTACAATGCACTCGGATTTCCGGTTACGGATGTAGCGGAGGTAGCGATGGAAGCTCCCAAATTCCCTAAAGGTGTCAGTGTTTATAATGCGGAAGGCAAGCAAGTTGCTTCCCAATTACTTTCTTACCGGAATGGAACTGTGTATTTATTGATAGAAGCAACTGTACCTGCTACAGGATATGCCGTGTATGATGTCCGACTTTCCGGAAGCCAGAAGCAGGCAGATTCTTTTGTTTCAGAAACAACAGTGGAGAACTCTGTCTATAAAATCTCATTGGATAAGCAGGGAGATATAATCTCGCTTTACGATAAGAAAAACAATAAAGAACTTGTTAAGGACGGCAAATCTATTCGTCTGGCTCTTTTTACTGAGAATGAATCATATAATTGGCCAGCTTGGGAGATTCTGAAAAAAACTATTGACCGTGCACCTGTTTCTATTACTGAAGACGTGAAAATGAATCTGTGTGAGAATGGTGCCCTGCGCAAGACTTTGTGTATAGAAAAGCGCCATGGCAAATCGTTGTTCCGTCAGTATATCCGGCTTTACGAGGGAGAATTGGCTGACCGTATAGACTTCTACAATGAGATAAACTGGCAGTCAACGAATGCACTGCTGAAAGCAGAATTCCCCTTGAATGTTGATAACGAGAAGGCGACCTACGATCTGGGTATAGGCAGCGTTCAGAGAGGTAATAATATATTGACCGCTTATGAAGTATATGCCCAATATTGGGCGGATTTAACCGATAGTGACGGCAGTTATGGTGTTTCTATTATGAATGACAGTAAATATGGCTGGGATAAACCTGATAATCATACACTCCGCCTGACATTGCTTCATACACCCGAGACTAAGAACAACTATCCGTATCAAGACCGTCAGGACCTGGGATATCATACTTTCACTTATAGTTTGGTAGGGCATGCCGGTGGTTTGGATAAGGCGCAGGTCGTTAAGGAGTCTGAAGTATTGAATCAGCGTCTGAAGGCTTTTGCTGCCGAGAAACATTCCGGAACATTGGGCAAAGCCTTCTCTTTCGCATCTTCGGACAATAGTAACGTTGTCATCAAAGCTTTGAAGAAAGCGGAAAGTTCGGACGAATATGTGGTGCGTGTGTACGAAACGAGTGGCAAAGCTCCACAAAATGCAGTGCTGACATTTGCAGGAACTATTACAAGTGCCGTTGAAGCAGATGGTACGGAGAAGAGTATAGGAAGTGCGGACTTCAGCGGTAATCAGCTGGAAGTCTCTATACAGCCCAACAGCATCAGGACCTATAAAGTCCGTTTCAATGATAATAAGAAGGAAGAATTGCGATGCGAACAACTGCCTCTCAATTATGACCGTAAATGTTTCAGCTGGAACGAATTTCGTTGGGAGGCTAATTTCGAAGCCGGTTATTCTTATGCCGCTGAATTAATACCTGCCGATATAACTGTTAATTGTGTTCCTTTCCATCTGGAAACAAAAGAAGAAATGAATGGTATGTTATGTAGCGGAAATACCTTGCAGCTGCCTGCCGGACATTCCTATAACCGTTTGTATATACTGGCTGCTGCGGCAACTGCTGAAGAAGATGTTAGAGGCGTATTCCAGGCAGGGAAGAATTTGCAGGAGATTGTCGTTCCTTCTTATACCGGTTTCATCGGACAATGGGGGCATACAGGCCATACACAAGGCTATTTGAAAGATGCAGAAGTGGCCTATGTCGGTACACACCGCCATTCCGCTGAAGGAGATCATGCTTATGAGTTTACTTATATGTTCAAGTTTGCCATTGACATCCCTGCTAAAGCAACTGAGGTTATCCTGCCCGATAATAAAGATATTGTTATTTTTGCTGCTACATTGGTTGAAGAACCATATGCACCTGTTAAAGCACTATCTACTTTATTCCAGACTGCCAATGAAGATGATACCAGCTTGCAGAAGACAGCAGAACTGAAGATCAATCTGTTGAAACCGGAACATATTGTTGCTTGGTCGGGATATACCAACGACAATGAGAAACCTGCATTTCTCATTGATGGAAACGAGAATACTAAATGGTGCGATACCTCTATGCTTCCTAACTATATTGATTTTGATTTGGGAATGGAAAAGGAAATAAGCGGTTGGAAGATGGTGAATGCTGCTCAGGAAAGCTATTCTTATATCACTGGCAGCTGCTTCTTGCAAGGCCGGAATAACCCGAATGAAGTATGGCGCACATTGGACTTTGTAACCGGAAACAAGCAGAATGTTATCAACCATTCTTTGGGTAAGACTGAGAAGGTACGCTATCTGCGTCTGTTGGTTACTCAACCGGTACAGGCCGCTAATGGCAAGGACACACGTATTTATGAGTTTGCAGTTTTTTAATAACTCGTTGACGGAATTAATGTCTTTCTGTAAGGTTATGAATTGATTCACCACAGAGTCTCACAGAGTTTTTACCAACTATCCGTTCTGAATAAATCACCCATGCATAAAAAAGGACATCTAACTTAATAGATGTCCTTTTCAAATAATGTATATGATGTGTTACTTCTTGGAATAATGAAATCTCATAGAGAAGATGTGAACCTCAATTATATCATCATTCACAGAGTAGACAAGACGATGTTCAACACTGATTCGTCTTGACCATTTACCTGCCAATTCATATTTTAGCGGCTCTGGCTTTCCTAATCCTGTGTAGGGATGTTCTGCAATGTCATTCAGCAAAGCTGCGATTTTATTCAGAATGGCTTTATTATCACTTTGTGAGAAGTAAAGATATTCCTTTCGTGCTTGTTCTGACAATGTTATTCTGTACATGACACCCTATTTAAGAAATCATCTATGCTTTCTCCTTCATTTTGTGATATGAAATTGCCATTCTTTATGTCTTCCTCTCCTTTGCGTATGGCCTCCATCATTTCAGGTGAGGACATGATATATTCAGTTTCTCTCAAAGAGTTATATTCATCCAGAGAAATCATCACTACTCCCTTCCCATTTCCGCGATTAATAATTACTGTATCGCAATCGTCAACTACTGCGTCAATGTACCCTTTAAGGTTCGCTCTTAAATCTGTATAATTAGCTGTTCTCATAATTCTTCCTTTTTATGATTATGCAAATATATGTACTTATATGCGTACCTGCAAGTTTAATTAGTTAATATTTAAAGTCATTGATGGGCTTACTCCGTTCACTAATGAAGCGTCAGGATCAGCCCCCCAATTTTCCATAAACAATTTGATATTTATCCTATTATCCATTTACTGCCCGGTATAAATGAGATGATCTTTGCTGTTACGAAACAGCAAATGAATGTACTCACTGCAATACAAGGTATAGCCGCAACGGTAGGCAGTGCCAGAGTGTGCTTGAATACTGTTACCCACAACCCGAGCCAGAATATATGCATGAGATACATGCCATAGCTGAGTTTTGATGCTTCTGTTAGAATTCGTGGGGGATTTGGACGATTGATGCATGTGAAAATAAGGAATGTACCCGTTGTAAGAAGCACACAATTGATTGTACAGAAAGCCCATCCTATTTCTATTACAGGTGTGGAAAGAATTTCTCCGGGCACAGCCTGGATATAGAATGAATAAATGGTCCATACAGCTCCGATAATCATTAGAATACCTCCTACGGTGAGACGTTTGGAACGGTTCCATGTAAGGTGAACACGTATGTAATGTGCCAATACGAGGTATCCCAGATAGCCTGAGAAATACCATAGCATGTGGTACTCATTCCAGAAACATTGCCCCCATACTTCACCACACCAGCGGTTGAGATACGGCATACATGTTGATAACAGGAATAGCCCAATGAAGAAACGCTCTTCTTTCTTTGTGGCTTTACTCAGCCACGGTGATATGATGGGTATGAACAAATAAAGACTGATCAAAGGATACATAAACCATAAGTGTCCGGCCTGTGATGGGAAGTTCAGTAATATTCGCGACATATCGTTCAATGATGTCTCTCCATTGATCGCTCCCCACAACATTGGTAAGGTACTATAGAGTATCATGAAAATAAAAAATGGTGGCAGGATGCGTAAGCAGCGCTGACGGTAAAATTGCCATGTGGTCTGTTCTTTTTTCATCGGTGCAAGGAGGAAGGCGGAAACAATCATGAATAGTGGTACTGCCATGCGTGAGAAACCGTCGTAAACTGCTACCCATAGCCGGTCTGTTTCACTGGCCAAATAAGACTGAGGTCCTACCATATCTGTAGATCCGGCAGCGCCATAAAAGTTTTCACTGGCGTGGACCAAAATGACAAGGAAACATGCGAATACGCGTACATAATCTAAAAAAACAATACGTTTCATTTTTTATTTGAGTATTTCTGTTAATAATTTTGTGTTAAAGTAATTCTCAGGGGGAGGAGATTCAAAAAACTTCTCCGGATTAACTGTTAGATTATTCAATTACAGCTGCAAAACCACCATTGCGTGCCAGACTTATAGTTAACTTATCTCCCTTTCTAAGTGTACGCTCTTTCATACGATAATCCATAGCTTGGCGGTTGGCGTTTATTCCGTCTTCAAAGGAGGTCATACGGTAGGTTTGTCCTTCTTTCAGGAAGTTCAGGTTTAGTTCAAAGTCTCGTTGTTGCTCTCTATTATTGGTCATGCCACCGATATACCATTTATCTCCTTTGCGTTTGGCTACGATAGCGTATTCGCCAACTTTGGCTTTCAGAGCAATGGTTTCATCCCAAGTTTGTGGCACTTGGGTGATGAAGCGTGTACATTCGTCGTTACGGTAGTAGAGAGTTGGATTGTCTGCCATCATTTGAATTCCGCTTTCGAATATAATGAATAATCCCATCTGATAAGCGCGTGTACCGATACTGGCTGAATTGGGACGCTCGGAACGATAGATCTCCGGTTGCATACTCAGCATAGCGCCCGGAGTATAATCCATCGGGCCTACTGCATTTCTCATGAAAGGCAGATAAACGCTATTGTCCGGTTGGCATCCACCCATTTGCTCCATACCTCTTACCCCTTCATAAGAAAGGACATTGGGGTATTTGTATTCCAGACCTGCCGGTTTAAATGATCCGTGGAAATCGACGAACAGATGATGCTCGGCTGCTTCTTTGGCAACTCTTTCATAATAGTTTACCATCCATTGGTCGCTTCTGTCCATAAAATCAATTTTGACACCTTTCACGCCCCATTTTTCAAATGTCTCGAACAAACCGAAGTTCTTTTCTACCGTTAACCATGTCAGCCAAAGTACAATTCCTACATTCTTTTCTTTACCGTAGCGGATAAGTTCATGAACATCCACTGTTGGATTGGGAGTATAAGGATCTCTTGTGGACATGGCCCAGCCTTCATCCATGATGATATAAGGTATTCCATAGTGGGCGGCAAAGTCAATGAAATATTTATAAGTATCCAGATTACAGCCTGCTACAAAGTCTACATCCGCTCCGTAAGGGGTGGCACCATTCCACCATTCCCAGCTTGCCAATCCCGGTTTAATCCAAGAAGTATCCTTCAATACATTTTTTTGTGCGAGCTGATAGGTCATGGTATTCTCTATTAATTGTTCGTCGTTTGTGCTGATGACAAAGTAGCGCCAGGGGAAACTGCGTTTTCCATTGGTTCGGGCAATGTAGCTTGCTTCTTTCTCTATTTTGAGGCTACGGTCTCCGTCTTCACCGAATTCCAGAGGAACTTTAGGAAATATGGAAGACATGCTGTTATTGCCATTACTTTTAAAAAACAAAGCCGGATAGTCTGTCAAATCAGATTCACTGATCAGGATTTTATATTCTTTCCGTGTATCTATAAGTACAGGTAGGAGTATCATTGGATCTGACGTTTTCCATTCATTACTTTGTATGTGGCGGTACTCTTCTTCATAAGCTGTTTTAAAACCGCCCGGTTGCTGCACATGAAGCAGATAATTCTCCGGGAAGTTTATCTGAAGAGTTTCGCTGTTCACATCGATTATTCCTTTCTTGTCTGTAATGAAACGATAGGCGACTCCGTCATTGAATGCACGGAATTCAATAGAATAATCTCCTTTGAATTTTAGTAGTAGTTGATTGTATGTGTTGGATACGATGGAATATTTTAGTGGAATTACCGGTGTAAGAGATTCGTTTATGCTTTTTCTGCTTACTTTTGTGAGTTTAGGATTGCTTCCCAATTGTTGGTTACCTACTTCCAATCGAAGAGCACATTGTTGCAGCAATATGTCGTTCCTGTACATCACGTCGTACTGAATCTTATCTGAAAGGTTAATGACTATCCGGAGGTTACCATCCGGTGATTGAAGTTCGTGTGCTTTTTGTCCGTACATGCACAGGATTGTGCAAAAACTTAGTAATAAAAATGATAGTTTTTTCATGATAATAGTCTTTGATTTCCTATTTGCAAAGGTAGCGTGTGACATGAATAATTAGTTATAGATTTGTGACATTATAGTACGTTTCCAGTCTTGTTAGATCTTTAGCGTTACTTAACACCACCAAGCAGTGCAAACTGATGAACAGTTCCAATATCAATCGCCTAAGATGTCTTACCTGCCATAACAGCTTTGCAAATTACGGACTGAAAGTATATTTTATTCTAGAAAAGAAAAATGTATTGCAACAATTAATGCTTAAGGCATTCGTTATAACTTCAAGGAACAGATATGATTACTCTATTTTAGTGCGCATGTATTGTGCAGGAGTCATTCCTGAAATCTTTACAAAAGCTCGATAGAATGTGCTACGGCTATTGAAATTAGCCTCTTCGGCAATCGCGTCAACAGAAAGATAAGGTTTTTCTTTCATCAGTTTAATGGAATACTCTATTTTCAGACCATTCAGATAATCGTTGAAATTGTCAGAGCCCGCATATCTCCGCAACAGGGGGCTGAGATCATTCTTGTTGATATCGGTGACACGTATCAAGTCGTCACGCCCGAATCCGGGTTTCAAAAAAAGCTTTTGTTCGATAAGTTGGCTTTCCATCTTCATGAACTTAGCATAATTTTCATCACTATTTGTCCCCGGACCTGCCACATCTGTTTTTGTAGTGGCTGTTAATGTCTCTTCCTCAGGCAGGGATGAACCAGTTCTGATTTCTTTCGTTGTTTCATGAGTATTTCTTGTTTGTGTAAACACCTTACGCAATTCTTCACGTTGCGCCAACAGTTCATCTATCTGTTTGGCTGCGATACGGTTCCGCATCTTTGTTTTTTGCAAATTCACAAAAGTCGTCCAAAGGATGATAATGAGCAGAACCGTCAGGACACACGAGCCTGCCAACAGAAGCATACGCCGTTCGGACAAAGCGTGAGATTTGGCCAACTGCAACTCTTTTTCTTTCAGCTCGAATTTAGAAGCGTACTCTTGTGCCTTACTTTTGCTCTCGCGGGTATAAATGCTATCTTGCACCACCCAGCCACGTTGGGTGAAGACATCGGCTAAGTCAAAACGTTTCATTCCACGGCTGGCTCGCGCACGATAGTTGAGCAAAATCAGATATTCATAGCTTACGGTATCATTTGTAAAAGCAGAAATGCATGTATCGCTCAGAGCTGCCGCTTCCGCATATTGATTGATATTCAGCAAATAAGGTACACTATACTGTTTGCCGATAAGAGTTTTTGAAAAGCTGGTAGATTGGTATTTCCTGAATATTTCTGTTGCCTCTTCTTTCTTACCTTCATCGTGCAACAGCACAGCCATTTTGGCATAAAGGAAGCCATATTGCTGGTCAATATATCCTGGAGGAGGTCCGGGGAGCCCGCTCATACGCTGTATGACGGTTTCACGGCGGTAACCTATTTCAATTGCTTCCGCCATCCGGTTCCGATTGATATAGAAGGACATGTATTCACCATAAATAGTCGAGAGACGAGACATTTCACGCACATCATCTGTTCCTTCCAGCAGCTTCACTGCCCGCTGAAAATACTCCTGTGCCATTTCGTCGTTTGTCATGCCTATGCAGACGCGTGCCATTACGGAGTACATATCTGATTCTTCTTTTTTACATGCCAGATTGCGTGCCAGATCAATACCTTCATGGCACACACCGATGCTTTCCTCATATCTGTTCTGTCTTTCCAAGATATTTGCCAGCATCGTTATAGATGAAAGTTTACGCTCCGGTACCAAACGTATTGAGTCGTTCTGCAACGCACGGCGCACACAGATTTCCTTGGCAGTCAGGTCGTGCTTGATTTCATAACACATCGCTCGCAATAGATCAATCCGAAAGGGAATGATACCGGAAGCCGGACTTTTTTCCGCTTCGTCCAACAGTCGTAAAGCGCTATCCGGATAGTTTACATAAATAGAACGGATCGTACGTTCGGTCAGCAGGCTATCGGGAACCGTGGCACTCGTACGAAAAGAATTAACCACCCAAAGGAGGAAGAATGCCAAGAAACAACTCAATTTCATTTTTATTATATTTAAAACATTGGCAAATGTAATAAACCGTCTTGATTAAGCCAAAAGATCATCTCTTCAACCTTGTAGTTTTCGCTATGTTTTCCAGTTTACACCCACATTGAGTAGGCATCATAACAAATTATATATCAACGTGTATAGACAATTTGAGATATACTAGGACAATTTGAGATATACTAGGACAATTTGCGACATACACTCTCGAACAGTTCACTTATTTTTGCCCAGGTTAAAAAAACATCCCGAGTCATTATGAAACGAAGTAAATTACCATTCTTTTCTATAAACACAGATATTGTGTTCATTATTCAAATAGTCACGACGATAATCTCATTGGTAATTGTGGTGGTGTCTATTATTTTTTTAGTGATCGGGTAATGTGCGGGAATGATACGAGAACAATAAAACAACAAGAAGTAAAACAAATATTAATCAAAAAAAGGATCAAAATGAGAATACATAATTTATGGAAAAATGTGTCTGCCTTGCTGGTGGCAGGTTGTATCTGTTGTACCATGCCGTTGTGCAACAACGACGAAGCACCGGCAACCATGCAGGTACAGCACTGAGTTCATTAGCTAATAAACGGAATGAAGCAGGCGAGGCAACCTTGAAATAACCGTTTGATATTAAGTAATAAGAATAAAAGATAGATTTCATCATGGCAAAAAACAAGACAAGAATTGCAGATGCGACACGATGTCTGATGTGTTATCAGCCTATTTGTGACATAGCTTGTCAGAAAAAGGTTTTCCCGGCCGGAATTATACATGCTTTACATTTGAAGAATGAGGCTGGAGCATACTTGCGGTCAGTAGAAAATGTTTCCTGCTTCCATTGTGATGATGCAAAGTGTGAAAAAGCCTGCGCACGCGGACGGGTAGATTCTCCAATCCGAATACAGGAAATTTGCAGATATGTATCCCAAATGGAAAACATATCACGAGAGAGCACACAAGCAGAGTTGTCGGTCAACTTTTGTGGCATCAGATGTGAAAATCCGTTTTTCCTTGCTTCATCGCCAGTGGCTTCGTCGTTCGAGATGTGTTGCCATGCTTTTGATGCCGGATGGGCAGGAGTATCATATAAGACAATCAGTTTCTATCAGAGCCGGGAAGTTTCTCCCCGCTTTGATGCGCTTCCCGGAGAACATCCCTTTTCATTCTGCGGATTCAAAAACCTGGAGCAGCTGTCGCCTCACTCCGCCGAAGAGAATTTCGAGATTATCCGTCGTTTAAAGGAACGTTACCCGGAAAAGGTCATTATCGCTTCCATTATGGGTAGAAATTGCGACGAATGGACTGTCCTTGCACGCATGGCAGAAGAAGCCGGTGCAGACTTGATAGAATGCAATTTCTCTTGTCCTCAGATGGCCAAGCAGGGGTTGGGAAGCGACATCGGACAAGATCAGGATCTTATTGCGCTCTATACCCGGGCTACACGCAAAGGAAGCCGTTTACCTATCATAGCCAAGATGACACCCAACATAGGCAATATGGAACTTCCGGCAATGACTGCGATTGCCAATGGGGCAAACTCTTTGGCCGCTATCAATACGGTGAAGAGCATTACGCGCATCAATACTGAAAATTTTTCTTCCTATCCTGATATAGGCGGACAATCAGCTGTTGGAGGTTACTCCGGGCAGGCGGTGAAACCGATAGCCCTCCGTTTCATTCGTGACCTGGCCTCCTATCCACCGCTCAAAGGTATCCCTCTGTTTGGTATTGGAGGAATAACAACCTGGCAAGATGCTTTGGATTTCATTTTGCTGGGGTGTACGGCATTGCAGGTGTGCACATCAGTGATGGAATATGGTTATCGCATCATCGATCATTTGAAGGAAGGGCTTTCTATTTATATGAAACAGCACGACATCGCTTCGCTTGACGAGTTGCGCGGATTGGCTTTGCCCAACTTAGTTCAGCCGGAACAGTTAGACAGAGAGCGCAAACTTCATTGCGAGATCGACAGCCGACGGTGCATACATTGCGGGCGTTGTTACATCTCGTGCCTTGACGGCGGACATCAAGCCATCGGATGGGAAAAACGTACTCCGATGATTGACAAATCGCTTTGCGTGGGTTGCGGGCTTTGTACGTTAGTCTGTCCGACCGAGGCCATTTCATTAGTAAACAGTTTATAAACAACGATTAACGCTCATTGTCCCAATAGTTGTTCCGGTCATTTCATTGGTAGTTGAGCCATGTGCCTGGAAAAGCATGAAGACAATAGCACAAAGAAATAATATCATACTAACTAAAATAAGAATCAGAATGAGA
>ENA-OQNO01001175-OQNO01001175.1-human-gut-metagenome-genome-assembly--contig:-NODE-1175-length-18729-cov-2.942479_pt1 | contig 18729 bp, 16 predicted proteins | sample MGYA00242629_ERZ504880 | MGnify/ENA primary metagenome ERZ504880 (study PRJEB26092, sample SAMD00036377) | human gut metagenome | host: Homo sapiens | study: EMG produced TPA metagenomics assembly of... | reverse complement strand
TGGCCAGATCTTCCGTATTATTAGTATAATAAAGGTGCACTCGTTCATCCCGTTCCAATCTGTTGAAATCTGTAAAGTTTGAGAGATGACGCAACAGAACAACTGCTATGTTTATTTTGCCTTCCACTGCTTGCATCCGTTTATAGTCCAAGACTACGGAATCCTCTTCCTCAATATGTATATTTCTATAAACTGGGCTGGATTGACTCTTTTTCACCTCTTGTAATCCCCAAATTTCTGGCAACAGATGCTTTCTTTGTATATCTGCTGATTCAATTTATCAGAGGGATTCCCAGAGAACTGGACGAAGCGGCCATTGTGGATGGATGCAGTGCTTATAAGGTGTTCTGGAAGGTGATTCTTCCTCTTTGCCAGCCGGCGCTGGTAACCACCACCATATTTACTTTTATGTGGTCCTGGAATGACTTTCTGCTTCCAAGTATTCTCATTGGAGACAGTGAACTGAGACCGTTGACGGTAAATCTTTTCATGTTCAGAAGTGCTACCAGCACACAGTGGAATCTGTTTATCGCAGGACTCACCTTGTGCATTATTCCCACAATTATCCTTTACATCTGTGCACAAAAATATATTACAAGCGGACTGACAATGGGAGCTGTAAAATAAAGGAGGAATGAAGATGCAGTTATTCAGGATCATTCCGTTGGAAAAAGATCTGTGGGCGATCAATGAAATAGATAAGACGGTTATGTATGTGATAAATGGAACAGAAAGAGCTCTTCTTCTGGATACGGGACTGGGACTTACCGATTTAAAAGAAGAAGTTTTGAAACTTTGTGGAGAAAAATCTCTGATTGTTGTAAATACTCATGCTCATGTGGATCATAATTCAGGAAATCATCAATTTGAAGAAGTATGTGTGGGAAGGTATGACGAACCTTTTTCCCATCAGATCGTAGACCAGGAGCTGAGAGAAATGTCTGAGCTCATGTTCTTTGAAATTCCTGAAAAAGAAGGATTCTCGTTTGAAATGTGGAATCCCGGACCGGCAAGAAAAATCTGTACAGTCAGGGATGGGGATATCTTTGATCTGGGAGATAAAAAGCTTAGAGTTCTGGAAGTTCCCAGTCATACCCTGGGTTGTATTGCATTGTTTGAGGAGAAGAAAGGATGGCTTTTTACAGGAGATATCATGCTCACCTGGGAAGTGTGGGGACATTTGAATCCTGGAAAAAGTCCGCTTGCCCCATCTGCTTCTTTGCGTGTGTACTATGAAAGCCTTTTAAAATTGAAGAAAATCAGAAAAAAAGTAAGCAGCGTTTTTCCTGCCCATGTCTGCGAAAAAGAAAAAGACTGTTATAAAAAGTATGCGTTATCTCCGGAAATTATAAATATATATTGTGACGGAATTGAGAAAATATTTTCAGGAGAACAGAAAGATGAACCTTATTTTCATATGGTCGAAAACGGAAGTGTTGTGAAATTTACAACAGGTGGTATTGTCTATCAGAAAGATAGGATGAATTAAATAGGAAAATATCGGCAAGTTGATTGATTATAGATTCCCTCAAAAAAAATCCCCTGTACGGTTCGGCGTTTGTACGTAGATCCGGCACAGGGGATTTTGGTGTTTATAAGATCAGACTTTCTGATATTCTTTCTTTTTCTCAGCCTTGGCCTCGCAGGTAAGCTCAATACCAAGCTTACGGAAGCTGATCACATCCACATCGGAAAGCATTACGGAAGTATGAACCTGGCATCCACGGAGATTCGGGATCTGTTCCAGGGCAAGGCGTGCGGCATCGCTGGTTGTAGCACTCATGGAAAGGGCGATCAGGATCTCATCAATGTGAAGACGTGGATTTTTGCTTCCAAGATATTTGGTCTTCAGCTGCTGGATCGGATGGATGGCATCAGGGGAGATCACATGGAGATCGTGATCGACACCTGCCAGCTCTTTCAGGGCATTGAGAAGAAGAGCAGCGGATGCGCCGAGAAGATCGGAGGTTTTTCCGCATACAATCTTTCCGTCGGGAAGTTCCAGAGCGGCAGCAGGGCCATTGGTTGCTTTTTCCTTTTCGAGGGCAGCCGGAACAACCTTACGGTCAGTGATCTCTGCATGAGCCTGCTGGAGAAGAAGCTCGATCTTACGTACCTCATTCTCTGTGCCGGAGCCGGAAACCAGAGCGTTCATGCTCTTATAATAACGACGGATGATCTCCTGGCGGGAAGCCTCCTGGCATACTTCATCGTCAACGATGCAGTTACCTGCCATGTTGACACCCATATCTGTCGGAGATTTATAAGGGCAGCTGCCCATGATCTTCTCAAACATGGCCTGTACAACAGGGAAAACTTCTACGTCACGGTTATAGTTGACGGTAGTTTTGCCGTAAGCCTCCAGATGGAACGGGTCGATCATGTTGACATCGTTCAGATCTGCAGTGGCAGCCTCGTAGGCAAGGTTTACCGGATGTTTCAGAGGAATGTTCCAGATCGGGAAGGTCTCGAATTTTGCATAGCCGGCTTTTACTCCACGTTTGTATTCGTGGTAAAGCTGGGAAAGGCAGGTTGCCATCTTTCCACTTCCTGGTCCCGGGGCCGTGATCACGACCAGCGGTCTGGTAGTTTCAATATAATCATTCTTTCCATAACCTTCGTCACTTACAATGAAGGAAGTGTTGCTTGGATAGCCGGGGATCAGGTAAAGCTTGTAGACACGGATTCCCAGCTTCTCCAGACGTTTTTTGAAGAGATCGGCACTTTCCTGGCCGGAGTACTGTGTGATGCATACGCTTCCCACATACAGGCCACGGCTTGTAAACGCATCCATAAGGCGGAGAACGTCTTCGTCATAGGTGATCCCAAGATCGCCACGTACTTTATTCTTGTCAATGTCATTGGCGCTGATAACAATAACGATCTCCGCCTGATCAGAAATCTGCATCAGCATGCGGAGCTTGCTGTCCGGTTCAAAACCCGGAAGAACACGGGATGCATGGTAGTCGTCAAACAGTTTGCCGCCGAATTCAAGATAAAGCTTGTTGCCGAACTGACCGATTCTTTCACGGATGTGTTCTGACTGCATTTTCAGATATTTGTCATTATCAAAACCTATTTTCATTTGTCTGATTTCCTCTCCTATTTAATTTTCCAATTCACTGGGAACAGTATACTACAACTTTACGTTCACTGGCAATATCCAGTGCGGTGTTTTTTTGATGGTATTTTTGTAATCTCGCAGTTGATTTATATGGTTTTTCTCTTTATAATAAAGAAATGACAAGAGGAGGAAAAAAATGAATAATCAATTGAATAATGATCAGGACGGGAAGCGACCTGACAATAAAGATCCCAGGCAGGGATCAGGTAAAAATCATCAGTCGATCCTGGCTTTTCTGATATGCCTCCTGGTCACACTGGTGTGCTTCGCGTTGTTTACCAATATGCTGAAGGATAACAGCAGTGAGATATCCTATGATAAATTTATCGATATGGTGGATAAGGACCAGGTTAAAGAAGTAACGATCCAGTTCAGTACATTGACGATCGTACCCAAGAAAAAGAATTCCAAGTACGAGGATATGAGCTATTACACCACGAAGACCGAAGACAGCACAGCACTTACCAAGAGACTGGAAGGAAAGGGAATCAAGTTTGAGACCGATCCGCCGGATGTTTTTGGTGAGTTTGTTGCGATGATCCTGAGCGTGGTTCTGCCGACACTGCTTCTGTTCGGACTTCTGATGTTCTCCATGCGCCGCATGAACAAAGGCGGCGGGATCATGGGCATGGGCGTAGGCAAGAGCAAAGCCAAGGCCTATGTGCAGCAGGAAACGGGAGTTTCCTTTAAGGATGTGGCAGGTCAGGATGAAGCCAAGGAATCACTCCAGGAAGTTGTGGATTTTCTTCACAACCCCGGAAAATACACAGCCATCGGAGCCAAGCTGCCTAAGGGCGCACTTCTTGTAGGCCCTCCGGGAACCGGTAAGACATTACTTGCCAAGGCAGTTGCAGGTGAAGCGCAGGTGCCGTTCTTCTCTCTTTCCGGATCAGAATTTGTGGAGATGTTTGTGGGCGTGGGTGCCTCACGTGTCCGTGACCTTTTCGAGGAAGCCAAGAAGAATGCTCCGTGTATCGTATTTATCGATGAGATCGATGCCATTGGTAAAAGCCGTGATTCCCGCTATGGCGGCGGAAATGATGAGCGTGAGCAGACATTAAACCAGCTGCTTGCGGAGATGGATGGCTTTGATACATCCAATGGACTTCTGATCCTTGCTGCAACCAACAGACCGGAGGTTCTTGATCCGGCACTTCTTCGTCCGGGACGTTTTGACAGACGTGTGATCGTTGACAGACCGGATCTTAAAGGAAGGGTGGATATCCTGAAGGTACATGCCAAGAACGTGCTTCTGGATGACACCGTTGATTTTGAAGCTATTGCACTTGCAACTTCCGGTGCGGTAGGTTCTGATCTTGCTAATATGATCAATGAGGCTGCGATCCTTGCAGTCAAGAAGGGACGTAAAGCTGTATCACAGAAGGACCTGGAGGAATCCGTAGAGGTAGTCCTGGTGGGAAAAGAGAAGAAGGACCGTATCTTAAGCAAACAGGAACGTCGGATCGTATCCTACCATGAAGTCGGACACGCACTGGTAAATGCACTCCAGAAGGATGCGGAGCCTGTACAGAAGATCACCATTGTACCCCGTACCATGGGAGCCCTGGGTTACGTTATGCAGGTACCTGAGGAAGAAAAATATCTTAACACCAAAAAAGAACTGGAAGCTATGCTGGTAGGCTATCTTGGCGGACGTGCTGCAGAGGAGATCGTTTTTGACACAGTCACTACAGGTGCTGCCAATGATATCGAGCAGGCTACCAAGGTGGCCAGAGCCATGATCACACAGTATGGTATGTCTGAGAAGTTCGGACTGATGGGACTTGCTACACAGGAGAACCAGTATCTCAGCGGAAGAGCAGTTTTGAACTGTGGTGATGATACCGCAACAGAGATCGATCATGAGGTGATGAAGCTTCTCCACCATTCCTATGAGGAAGCCAAGAGGATCCTTGGAAGTCACAGAACAGAGATGGATAAGATCGCGGAATATCTGATCCGCAAGGAAACCATTACAGGTAAAGAGTTCATGAAGATCCTCCGTGCAGTTCAGCAGGGCCTGGATATCCCGGAGAATCTGGATGATCTGGTACTTTCCGAGGATGAAAAAGAAGTATCCGATAAACGGGGCATTGAACTGATTGCAGAAAATAACGAGGCAGCAAAAAATACAGAATCGGTTCCGCGCAGAACTGAGATATCCGGGCAGGAACTGACAGAGAATATGCAGGCACCGGAGAAAACAGAAGAATCTGTTCAGAAAACAGATAGCGATCATGCAGAAACAGAAGAAAAGCCGGGATCACAGGCATAAAACAGATCATCATAAAACCGGGAGAAATCCCGGTTTTATTGTTACTGCAATGGTAAAACAGGAGAATAAATTATGTTCATAATCGAGGAAGAATTAAAGAAACTGCCGGCAAAACCGGGAGTTTATATCATGCATGGCGAGAAAGACGAGATCATCTATGTGGGAAAAGCCATCAGTCTGAAGAATCGTGTGCGCCAGTATTTCCAGAGCAGTCGTAATAAAGGTGCCAAGATTGAACGGATGGTTACACATATTACCAGATTTGAGTACATTATTACGGACTCTGAGCTGGAAGCCCTTGTGCTGGAGTGTAATCTTATCAAGGAGCATCGTCCAAAATATAATACCATGCTCAAAGATGACAAGAGCTATCCGTTTATTAAGGTGACAGTTCATGAGCCATACCCGAGAGTGCTTTTTGCCAGGAGAATGAAAAAGGACAAGGCAAGATATTTTGGCCCCTATACAAGCGGCGGAGCAGTAAAGGACGTGATCGAACTGGTGCGGAAACTGTATCAGGTACGCTCCTGCAACCGCAGTCTTCCGAGAGATACCGGAAAGGACCGGCCCTGTCTGTACTATCATATGAAACAGTGCAAGGCACCCTGCCAGGGGTATATCAGCCAGGAAGAATATCGAAAGAATATCAATAAGGTGATCAAATTTCTGAATGGAGATTTTCAGGACGTCATTAGTGAGCTGATGGAAAAAATGCAGAAAGCTTCGGAGGAAATGCGCTACGAAGATGCTATGGAATACCGGGATCTGATCAGCAGTATCCGGAAGATCGGGGAACGGCAGAAAATCACCGGCTACGGGCAGGAGGACAGGGACATCATTGCAGTAGCAATGGATGACAGTGAAGACCTCAGGGATCAGGATGCGGTTGTCCAGGTGTTTTTTATCCGGGATGGCAGGCTGATCGGCAGAGATCATTTTTATCTCCGTGTGGCAAAAGGCGATACAAAGGCGCAGGTCCTTTCAAGCTTTCTGAAACAGTTTTATGCGGGAACGCCATTTATCCCATCTGAGATCATGCTGCAGTGTGAGATCGAAGATGCAAATATCATAGAGGAGTGGCTGTCAGGAAGAAGAAAGCAGAAGGTACACATCCGGGTCCCGAAGAAGGGAACAAAGGAAAAGCTGGTAGAACTTGCCCTGGAAAATGCCCGTATGGTACTTGCCAAGGACAGAGAACGGATCAGGCGGGAGGAAGGACGAACCATCGGAGCTGTTCACGAGGTGGAAGAATGGCTGGGACTGAAAAATGTGGTGCGCATGGAAGCCTATGATATTTCAAATATCAGTGGCTTTGAGTCTGTGGGATCCATGGTAGTTTATGAAAAAGGTCGTCCCAAACGCAGTGATTACCGTAAGTTCAAGATCAAATGGGTACAGGGCCCCAACGATTATGCCAGCATGGAAGAAGTTTTGACCCGAAGGTTCACTCATGAGAGTAACGGCGAATTTGACAGCTTTGCAAGGCTTCCGGATCTGATCCTGATGGATGGTGGAAGAGGGCAGGTAAATATCGCTATGAAGGTGCTGAATGAGCTTGGGATAAGCATCCCGGTCTGTGGTATGGTTAAGGACGATCATCATCGGACGAGAGGCCTGTATTTCAACAATGTGGAGATCCCTATTGATACATCCGGCGAAGGCTTCCGCCTGATCACCAGGATCCAGGATGAAGCCCACCGGTTTGCCATTGAATACCATCGTTCCCTCAGGAGCAGGGAACAGGTCCATTCTATCCTGGATGATATCCCGGGGATCGGTGATACCAGGAGGAAAGCCCTTCTGCGTAAATTTAAATCTGTGGAAAATATCCGGGATGCATCGGAGGAAGAACTGGCACAGACAGAGAGCATGAATGCCAGAAGCGCCCGTCAGGTCTATGAATTTTTTCATAAATCCTGATGCTGCATTGCAGTTTCAGCAGTGATTGTGTATAATTAAAGATAGGGTGTCTCACGCCCCGGTAAAACGGCAGTGAGAATGCAAACTTTCAGCGAAAAGGAGACAAAAGTATGAAGGGTGTACAGTTGACAAAGATGGTACAGGAACTGGAGCTTAATAATCTGACTCCGGAGATCGACCTGTCAGGCATCGTGATCAAGACTGCGGAGATCAACAGACCTGCGCTTCAGCTTACCGGATATCTGGAGCATTTTGCCAATGAACGAGTTCAGATCATCGGATATGTAGAGTATACGTATCTAATGCAGCTTAATGAGGAGGAGAGACGTTTTAAATATGAACGTTTCATTTCCAGCAAGATCCCATGTGTTATTTTCAGTACCATGACTCGTCCGTCTCAGGATATGATCGATCTGGCTGTTAAATATAATGTTCCGACATTCGTGACAGAAAGAACAACTTCCAGCTTTATGGCAGAGATCATCCGCTGGCTGGGCGTGCAGCTTGCACCATGTATTTCTATTCATGGTGTGCTGGTTGATGTTTACGGCGAGGGAATCCTGATCACAGGTGAGAGCGGTATCGGTAAGAGTGAGGCAGCCCTGGAGCTGATCAAGAGAGGCCATCGTCTTGTCAGTGATGATGTTGTTGAGATCCGTAAGGTCAGTGACGTAACACTGGTGGGATCTGCACCGGATATCACACGTCACTTTATCGAACTTCGTGGTATCGGTATCATTGATGTAAAAACACTGTTCGGTGTTGAGAGCGTTAAGGATACTCAGTCTATCGATCTTGTGATCAAGCTTGAGGAGTGGGACAGAGAAAAGGAATACGATCGGCTTGGACTGCATGAGGAGTATACAGAGTACCTTGGAAATAAGGTGGTATGCCATTCTCTTCCGATCCGTCCGGGCCGTAACCTGGCGATCATCGTTGAGGCAGCGGCTGTCAACCACAGACAGAAGAAGATGGGATACAATGCGGCAGAGGCTCTGTACAAGCGTGTACAGGCAAATCTTGCGAAAAAAAGAGAAAATCCGGATGACGAAGAATAAGAGAGGGGTAAGAAATGGGAACATATTGTTTTGGAATCGATGTAGGTGGAACAACTGTAAAATGCGGACTTTTCCGCACGGATGGTACTCTTGTTGAGAAATGGGAGATTCCTACCCGTAAAGAAAATAATGGAGATCAGATTCTTCCTGATGTGGCAGCAGCAGTAAATGCCAAGATGGAAGAAAAGGGTATCTCCAAAGAGGATGTGGAAGGCGTCGGAATCGGTGTTCCGGGACCGGTAAACTCCAAAGGAGAAGTATCATGTGCAGTAAATCTCTACTGGGGATATAAGAACGTTGTTGGAGAAATGGAAGAACTTACAGGCCTTCATGCTGAAGCCGGAAATGACGCCAATGTAGCGGCATTGGGAGAGGCATGGAAGGGTGCTGCAGCAGGCTCCTCCGATGTGATCATGGTAACACTTGGAACAGGTGTAGGCGGTGGTATCATTGTTGACGGAAAGATCGTGACCGGACATCATGGTGCCGGCGGCGAGATCGGACATGCCAATGTGGATCATCATGAAACAGAAGCCTGCAACTGTGGAAACAGGGGCTGTCTGGAACAGTATGCTTCTGCGACCGGAATTGTCCGCATGGCAAAAAAAGAGCTTGCAGCTTCCAGTGAGAACAGTGTTCTCAGAGATGCCGGAGAGATTTCCGCAAAAGCAGTTTTGGACGCATTTAAGGAGAATGATCCGGTAGCTGTAGCAACCATGGAAAAGGTCGGAGAGCAGCTGGGTGGTGCTCTTGCCATTATTTGCTGTGTGACAGATCCGGAGACCATTGTTGTCGGTGGAGGAGTTTCCAAGGCCGGACAGCCGCTTATTGACTGTATCCGGAAATATTACAGAGAGTATGCTTTTGAATCCTGCAAGGATACTCCTATCGTGATCGCGACACTTGGCAATGATGCAGGAATCTACGGTGCAGCCAAGATGGTACTTTAACCGAACCAGGGAAGTCCCCTGCTTCAATTGCGAAAAGCAATGAGCAGGGGGTGGGACTTGCCTGAACTGATAAATTGCGAGACAGTAAGAAGTTATTAAAAGTAAAAAAAGTGGTTTCCATAATTTCAGGAAACCACTTTTTTATATGGTGTTTATGAAAGATACGTATGCTGGAGGTCATTCATAATATTCTACCGGATCTTCGCCGGTGTCATCGCTGCCATCATCGCCACCGGTGTTGTCGTCTGTTCCGGAATTGTCAGTATCATCACCGGTATTCTCGGAACCGTCATCGGAACCGTCAGCGGAACCATCATCGGAATTGTCAGTACTGTCCGGAGCTGCGCTTGGAATCGCTTCAGCTGCTGCATCGGTATCGGCGTCCGTATCTTCGTTATAATAATAGTCCTCTTCATCGTAATCGCTGCTGCCGTAGAAATGCTGATCGCAGTATTCGGTGGGAAGACTGGAGATATCAAAATACTCTGTGATAGTCGGGCATCCGGATCTGGGAAGAAGACCGGTTTCTGCGCAGACACTGGCCTTTTCCACACTGGAAGGCATATCGAAATCTCTGTCCTCCAGGCCCTCGTGGATACGAGTCATAACCTTTTTCCAGAGGTTTTTGTGGAAGTTACGGGCATCTTCCGGAATTTTTTCGTTGTTGTCATAGCCGGACCATACTGCACAGGTGTAGTACGGTGTGTAGCCTACAAACCACAGGTCATTGTAGTCCTCTGTAGTACCTGTTTTTCCGGCTACAGTCATATTGTCCAGCTGGCAGGCGGTACCGGTACCTTTTTTTACAACGTCTTCCATGGCGCTTGTAAGAAGATAAGCAGTACTGTCTTTGATCACAGATCTGGAAACGGAGGAGTTCTCGATCAGAACATTTCCGTCATGATCAAGGATCTGTGTATAATAGATCGGTTTGATATAGTTTCCGCCATTGGCAATGGCTGCATATGCAGCACAAAGCTCCACGTTCTTGACACCTTTGGTGATACCGCCAAGAGCAGTAGCCAGGTTGGCGTCACTCCAGATATTTCCGTTGGCATCTTTATCTGCCTCAGTTCCGTGAGCCAGTGTGGTGAAACCGAAATCATCCAGATATTTAAGGCCGAGAGCCGGGGTAACCTGTTCCAGACATTTAACAGCTACAACATTGATGGAATTCTGGATCGCTTTACGGATGGTGGTCTCACCGCCATAGCTTCTTGAGGCATTGTTGACAGGAGATCCGTCTGGGTATTCGTAAGGCTCATCCATAAAGGTTGTAGCAAGTGTATCGCCTTTTTCGTTTAACGCCGGTGCATAGGTGGAAACAATCTTAAAGGTAGAACCAGGCTGTCTGGTCGTATCAGTGGCACGGTTCAGGGTCAGGCTGGCTGTTTTTTCGCCACGGCCTCCGATCAGGGCTTTTACGTAACCGCTATGCTGGTCAATGACAGTCATGGAAGACTGTGGCTGTGGCGCAAAGTTTACACGCTCAGATACTACGGTGCTTCCGTCTGCTAGGATGTTGGCCTTGTACTGATCCACATACTGCTGACCTTCCTCAGGAGAATCAAAGAGAAGATCAAATTCCGGATCCTGATCGCGGAAATACAGCTGCAGCATTTCTTTGCTGTAGTTGGTCTGTTTTCCATCCGGACTTTGTACAGTCAGTGCATAATCCAGTTCATACTGAACATTGGCCGGATAGTTATCAGGGTTCGCATATTCCTCATCAAGGATCTGCTGCATGTTGGAATCCAGGGTTGTCATGATCTTCAGACCACCGCTGTAAAGAAGATTGGTAGCCTGTGTCTTGGTATATCCTTTAATGTTCATCAGGTCGCTGATGACCTGATTGGTAACCTCATCTTCGAAATACGTGTAAACAGTACTTTCTTCTGCGGTGTTCTCAAGCTGTGCGGCCTGGATACGGGAATAAACGTCATCATTCAGTGCTGCATTATATTCATCCTGTGAGATGTAATTCTGATCCAGCATGTGATCCAGGACTTCCTTACGTCTCTTGGAGTTCGCTTTTGGATTGGTGATCGGATTGAATTTGGTAGGGTTCTGCGTGATGCCGGCAAGTGTGGCACATTCAGAAAGATTCAGATCCCATACGTCTTTGTTAAAGTATTTTTTGGAAGCGGCCTGTACACCGTAGGAACCTGCACCCAGGTTAATGGTATTCAGGTAATTCTCAAGAATCACATTTTTGTCATATTTTTTTTCAATCTGGACAGCAAGGTACTGCTCCTGGAACTTACGTGTGAAACGTTCCAGCTGTGTGGATTCGTTGGTCCAGTCAGTGAAAACATTATTCTTCAGAAGCTGCTGTGTGATGGTACTGGCACCCTCGGAAAAGTTACCGGTGGTGACCGCCTTCATTGCGGCACGTGCGATACCGCGGACATCAATACCGTTATGTTCATAAAAACGCTCATCCTCAATGGCTACCACTGCATGCTGCAGACTGACCGGGATCTGGTCCAGGGAGACCGGAAGACGGTTGGATGTAGGGGCTGAAAGCTGTCGGATCTGTGTTCCCTGGTCATCATACAGGAAGGTTGCATATCCGAGAGGTGAAATATCCACATCGTTGACGTCAGGTGCTCCGGCGATCACGCCCCGGAAGGAGCCGATACCAAGGCAGACAACCATGACGCAGACTGCGATCAGAGCTGTAAATAAAACCCGGATAAACGAAACATGTGCTCTTTTTTCCAGCATGGAAGTACGGGAGATCAGAGCATTCCGCTTCTTGGAAGTGGATCTTTTTCCGTAGTTCATAATATTCCTCCTTTATAATCCGTTTTATTATAACAAATATGGAAAGCCAAATAAAGCCTTAAAAAAAATTTCACAATTCATGATATCTTATACATTGTGCAATGAAGATAATTATTATACAATGAAGAAAACTCTGCCTGAAACAGAGGGTTTGGATACAGATAACGGAGGCGTAAACCATGCTGGAACATTATAAAACCATATACGAAGGCGGCGAAGGCGAACTTGTGGAAAAAAAATCCCGTTTTATCGCAACCGTCCGTCCTGTGGAAACTGAAGAAGAGGCCCTTGCCTTTATCGAAGAAATGAAAAAAAAATACTGGGATGCACGTCATAACTGCTATGTATATTCCGTAGGGATGAACCGGGAAGCCACCCGCTGCAGTGATGACGGAGAACCATCCGGAACAGCCGGAAGGCCTATGCTGGATGTGCTGCTGGGAGCTGGGATCTATAACGCAGCCATTGTGGTGACCAGATATTTTGGAGGTGTCCTTCTTGGGACAGGAGGGCTTGTGCGGGCATATTCCGGTGCAGTCCAGGCAGGACTGGCGGCAAGTACTGTCATTGAAAAGCATCATGGGATATCCCTTCAGGTAACGACGGATTATACAGGAATCGGAAAGATCCAGTATATCGCAGGAGAAAGAAGTCTGCCGATCCTGGATTCCGAATATACCGATAAGGTTGTCCTGAAACTTTTGGTGCCGGATGACCAGATCGAAGAGGTAAAGAAGACGCTCACAGAGGGAACAAACGGAAGAGCCGGACTTGAGAAGGACGCAGAGCTGTATTTTGCGAAAGTAAATGGAGAAGTGAAAACCTTCGAAAAATAAAAAAAAGAGAATGTCGGTATAAAAATACCCCGGGAAGAGGTCAGATGATCTGCGTTACAGTCTGCTCTTCGCGGGGCTTTTTTTTATTTCAGAAAATTATGCCTGTCAGCATTTCTCCGGTTCCGGATAATCCACACCAAAGGTATCAACAGTCACGGAGCTGATCTTCTGCTCGTCAAGAGGACGGTCACTGTAGTCTGTGTCTGTCTCTGCGATAGCATTTACAACATCCATACCCTCAATGATCTGACCGAATGCAGCATAGCTTCCGTCAAGATGCGGAGCAGCCTTGTGCATGATAAAGAACTGGCTTCCGGCAGAGTTTGGATTCATGGCTCTTGCCATGGAGAGAACACCTGGTGTATGCTTCAGGTCGTTTTTGAAACGGTTCTGAGAGAACTCACCCTTGATGCTGTATCCCGGGCCACCCATACCGGTTCCGTCCGGGCATCCGCCCTGGATCATAAAGCCGTTGATGACACGATGGAAGATCAGGCCATCATAAAAGCCTTTTTTAATAAGGCTGATGAAGTTATTTACTGTGTTTGGGGCAACTTCCGGATATAATTCCGCTTTCATTACATCGCCATTATCCATTGTGATGGTAACGATAGGATTTGCCATAGTTTTCGCACTCCTTTTCAAAAAGTATTGTATTTCGCTGTTCGCTCTATTATAATATGCAAAGAATAATTGTGCAAGAAAAAGGTGGAAAATATGGTCATAGAAACGCATGATCCTGAGGAAACATTCGAGGTCGGAAGAACGATCGGAATGAATGCGAAACCGGGACAAATCTACACACTGACAGGCGATCTCGGAGTTGGAAAAACCGTGTTTACACAGGGAGTGGCAGCAGGTCTTGGAATTACAGAACCTGTAAACAGCCCTACATTTACCATTATCCAGGAATATGAAGACGGACGTCTGCCATTTTATCATTTTGATGTATATCGTATCGGGGATCTGGAAGAAATGGAAGAGATCGGATACGATGATTATTTTTTCGGGCAGGGAATCTGTCTGATCGAATGGGCGGAGCTCATTGAGGAGATCCTGCCGGAAAAAAGGATCGAAGTTACCATTGAAAAAGATCTTGAGAAGGGGTTTGAATACAGAAAGATCACCATTGAGGAGAGAGGAGAAAAGACAGAATGAGAGTTTTGGCACTGGACAGTTCCGGAATCGTGGCATCTGTAGCCGTTGTGGAGGACGATACACTGGTAGCGGAATATACAGTTAATTATAAGAAAACACATTCCCAGACTCTTCTTCCCATGCTGGATGAGATCGTGAAGATGACAGAGCTGGATCTGAAGACGATTGACGCTATTGCGGTAGCCAAGGGACCGGGCTCTTTTACCGGACTCCGTATTGGCTCTGCCACAGCCAAGGGACTTGGACTTGCCCTTGACAAACCACTGGTCGGGATTCCGACTGTGGAGGCACTGGCCTATAATCTCTATGATGTAAACGGACTGATCTGTCCGATCATGGATGCCAGAAGAAAGCAGGTTTATACGGGAATCTATCGTTACGAGGATCACAGGCTCATGACGGTAAAGGATCAGATGGCAGTGGGAATTGAGGCGCTTCTTTCCATGCTGAATGAGATGGGAGAAGCCGTAACATTCCTCGGAGACGGAGTCCCGTTATTTAAAGATATCATCGCAGATAAACTTACTGTACCGTGTTCGTTTGCACCGGCCCATCTTTCCAGACAGAGAGCAGGTGCTGTAGGTGCACTTGGTGTCCTTTATTATAAAGAAGGCAGAACCGAGACAGCGGCTGAGCACAAACCGGACTATCTCCGTGTTTCACAGGCTGAGCGGGAGCGTGCCCAGAAACTGAAAAAAGGATCAGAAGGGGAAAACGCATGATCTTAAGAGAAATGCTTGTGGATGATCTGGATCAGGTTATGGAGATCGAAGAGGAACTTTTTTCAGTCCCCTGGACAAAAGAGGGATTTCTGACATTTCTTATGAAAGAGAATGGGATGTTTCTTGTTGTGGAAGAAAAGGGCCGGATCCTGGGATATTGTGGTCTTCTTACGGTGCTGGATGAGGGGGATGTGACCAATGTGGCTGTCCGCAGAGACCGTCAGAGAGAGGGAATCGGAAATTTCCTTATGGAAAGTATGATCCGTCTGGCAGAAGAGCGTGGGATCACCATGATCCATCTGGAGGTCCGGGCAGGAAATGAGACTGCGATCCGGCTTTATGAACGTCAGGGCTTTGTGCGGGATGGCCTGCGAAAGGGATACTATACAGATCCCACAGAGGATGCTGTTCTTATGACACGCACCGCAGTTTCTGAATAGGCTTACCCGGGAGAGGTACTTGTCTGTACGGGATAAGTATGCTAAACTTTGCCACAGAACAGGAAAAGAGGAAAAATATGTTAGATGTTTGTTTACTTGGCTGCGGAGGAATGATGCCGCTGCCACGCAGATGGCTTACCGCACTGATGACCCGTTATAACGGCAGCAGTCTGATGATCGATTGCGGGGAAGGCACTCAGGTGGCCATTAAAGAAAAGGGCTGGAGCTTCAAGCCTATTGATGTGATCTGTTTTACCCATTATCATGGGGATCATATCAGCGGACTTCCGGGACTCCTTTTGACTATGGGAAATGCAGACCGCACAGAACCGCTGACTCTGGTAGGCCCAAGAGGACTGGAACGTGTGGTAAGCGCACTTCGTGTGATCGCACCGGAGCTGCCCTTTGAAATTAAATTTATCGAGATCACGAAACCGGAGGAGGTTCTGGAACTGAACGGTTACCGGATCACTGCATTTCGGGTGAACCATAATGTTACCTGCTATGGCTATACCCTTGAGATCCTGCGCCAGGGAAAATTTTCTCCTGACAGTGCCAGTGCACATGAGATCCCGCTGAAATTCTGGAATCCGCTGCAGAAGGGACAGACTGTGGAGGATGAAGGAAGGATCTACACACCGGATATGGTGCTTGGTCCGCCGAGAAAAGGGATCAAGCTTACCTATACCACAGATACCAGACCGACAGAGTCTATTTTACGTAACGCAAAAGGTTCCGATCTTTTTATCTGTGAGGGAATGTACGGTGAAGATGACAAGATCGAAAAGGCAAAAGGCTACAAACACATGACGTTTCGTGAAGCGGCCACTCTTGCCCGTGATGCGGAAGTGGGGGAAATGTGGCTGACCCATTACAGCCCTTCTCTGGTACGTCCGGATGATTACATGGATACAGTACGTGAGATCTTTCCGAAGGCATGGCCGGGAAAAGACGGGAAGAGTGTGGAACTGAATTTTGAAGAGGACTGAAAAAATGAAAGATACATTAATTCTTGGTATTGAGAGCTCCTGTGATGAAACGGCAGCTTCCGTTGTAAAAAATGGAAGGACTGTCTTATCAAACGTGATTTCCTCACAGATCGAGATCCATAAACTGTACGGAGGTGTTGTACCGGAGATCGCCTCCAGAAATCATATAGAAAGGATCAACCAGGTCATCCAGGAAGCGCTGGACGAGGCAAATGTCACTCTGGATGATATTGATGCTATCGGTGTAACCTATGGACCGGGGCTTGTCGGTGCACTTCTTGTAGGTGTGGCAGAAGCCAAGGCTATTGCCTATGCAAGAAACCTGCCACTGGTAGGCGTGCATCATATAGAAGGCCATGTTTCTGCCAATTATATTGAGCATCCGGATCTGGAACCGCCGTTTCTCTGTGCCATTGTATCCGGTGGACACACCCATCTTGTTATTGTGAAGGACTACGGCCAGTTTGAGATTCTGGGCCGAACCAGAGACGATGCGGCAGGTGAGGCATTTGATAAGGTTGCACGTGCCATTGGGCTGGGATATCCGGGAGGACCGAAGATCGATAAGCTGGCAAAGGAAGGAAATCCGGACGCTATCGAGTTTCCACGTGCAAAAATCGGCGAAAATCCATATGATTTCAGTTTCAGCGGCGTGAAGTCCGCGGTTCTTAATTATTTAAACGGGGCAAAAATGAAAGGTGAGGAAGTAAACCGTGCAGATATCGCGGCATCCTTCCAGAAGGCAGTTGTTGACGTACTGGTAGAGCATACCATGCAGGCAGCAGCTGATTTTGGCATGAAAAAGGTTGCCATTGCAGGAGGTGTTGCTTCCAACGGAGCACTTCGCACTGCTATGGAAAAAGCATGTACAGAACGTGGATACAAATTTTACCGTCCGTCACCGATCTTCTGTACGGATAACGCAGCGATGATCGGTGTGGCAGCTTACTATGAATATATCAGGGGAACACGCCACAGCTGGGATCTGAATGCGGTTCCGAACCTGAAGCTTGGCGAAAGATAAAAGAATCCGGGGTAATTGATCATGGGAGAGTGCAGAAATACAGCTATTGTCCTGGCAGCAGGCCAGGGAAAGAGAATGCACAGCAAAATACAGAAGCAGTTTATGGAGCTTGACGGGATGCCGGTGCTCTGTTATTCTCTGCGCTGTTTTCAGGAAAGTCCGCTGATCAGGGATGTGATCCTGGTAACAGGGGAGGAGTATGTTTTCTGGTGCAAAGAAGAAATCGTGGAAAAATATGGTTTTACAAAGGTTTCTGCTGTAGTATCCGGCGGAAAAGAACGGTACGATTCTGTTTATGAAGGACTTCGTGCGTGTAAAGACACAGAGTATGTGCTGATCCATGACGGTGCCAGACCATTTATTGATCATGGGATCATTGAAAGAGGACTTATGGCAGCAGCACAGACAGGTGCCAGTGTTACAGGCATGCCTTCCAAGGATACAGTTAAGATCGCAGATGAGGATGGGAATGTCAGTGAAACTCCGGATCGCAGCAGTGTATGGATCGTCCAGACTCCGCAGATCTTTCAGTACCCGCTGATCTATGGCGCATATACCAGCATTCGGCAGAAGGAAATGACCGGAATTACAGATGATGCCATGGTTGCAGAACATGAGACCGGGGTGAAGATCCGCTTTTCAGAAGGTTCTTATCGCAATATCAAGATCACAACACCGGAAGATCTGGTGGTTGCGGAGGCATTTTTGAAGGAAAACAGAGAGTAGAATAGAGAGTAGAACAGGGTGAAAATCCCAGTAAATATGGACATATAGCAGAAATTGAAGCTATATGTCCAATTTTTTGAAAAAAATATCAAATTTGTTATTGACAGGGGAGATATTTGATGATAGAATACAACATGCGCTGACAAAACAGCACAAAAAATGTTGAAAAACATTATATGGAGAGATATCGAAGTGGTCATAACGAGGCGGTCTTGAAAACCGTTTGTCCGCAAGGGCGCGTGGGTTCGAATCCCACTCTCTCCGCTTGTCAAATACAAAATAAAAACTTTTTAAAAAAGTTAAAAAAGTACTTGACAATACAAAACATACGAGATATAATATCACCTGTCGCTGAGAACGACAGAGATAAATATCAGAACTACTTAGTAAGTAGGGCAATTTGGAGAAGTACCCAAGCTGGCCGAAGGGGCTCCCCTGGAAAGGGAGTAGGTCGTTAACGCGGCGCGAGGGTTCAAATCCCTCCTTCTCCGTTTTAATTTTTCTGGAGACTGAATACTTCAAAAAAATTAAAAAAGTTCTTGACAAACAGTTGAGAATGAGATAAAATAAGCGAGCTGCCTGAGAGGCAGACACAACAAACCTTGATAACTAAACAGTGAAACACATACGATTCTCGAAAATTTCTTTACATTTAAAGAACGGTTTAAACAAACCAAAAGCAGTAAAAACGAGAGATAGCCAAACGGTTGTCTTGAGTAA
>ENA-OQNO01001157-OQNO01001157.1-human-gut-metagenome-genome-assembly--contig:-NODE-1157-length-19023-cov-3.672894_pt1 | contig 19023 bp, 26 predicted proteins | sample MGYA00242629_ERZ504880 | MGnify/ENA primary metagenome ERZ504880 (study PRJEB26092, sample SAMD00036377) | human gut metagenome | host: Homo sapiens | study: EMG produced TPA metagenomics assembly of... | reverse complement strand
TGCGTCGAGGCAGAGTGTCAGTCGGCCGTGGACAAGGTGCCAGCGGGGGTGGCCGTGTCCGTCCGCGGCTAGGGGGAGCCGCGCGTCGGGCGCGGGCCATTCTGCGTCCGGCCAGGACCCGTCCGCCCGCCTGTACCACCAGCCCTTCCCGTCGCGCACCCCTCCGCCGGACGCCCCGGCCATCCTGTCGTACCACTCGCCGGCGCGGCGCATGTACTCCGCGTTCTGCGACCCGGCCAGCTCGCCGGGGCAGAGCGTCGCCGACCAGTGGCTGTGAGGGAACACGTTGACCATCCACTCCGGGCGGCCGAGCCCGTACTTTCGGCAGATGGCAGCCACGAGGTGCGCCCCAGCCTCCAGCGCGGCCTCGCCGACCGTCCACGGCCAGCTGCCGTCGTTGGCGTGCTCGACGCTTACCGTGTTCGGGTTCGCCCAGTCGTTTCCGCACGCCCAGGCGGTGTCCCAGTCGTTTACGAGCTGACCGACCGTGCCGTCCGACTGCACGGCGTAGTGGGCCGACGTCGAGCTGTCGAGCCACGTCCTGTAGCAGTCCTCGATGCTCAGGTCGCCCGCCATGTGGTGGATCGTGACCGCCTGGATGGAGCCGTGCCTGCCGCGGGTGAAGCTGCGCGGCAGGATCATCTCCACGTCTGCGTTCAGGCCTTCCCAGTCCATCCTACTCCTCCTTCTCTCCCGCCTCCCCGCCAGGCGATGCGAGCGTCTTACCGACGGGGCTGTCCCTGATGTCGGGGTTGAGCACGCACAGGTTCTCGACGATGCTCACGACCTCGGTCAGGATCACGAACACGCACACCGCGCTCACAGCCGGAACCGATATGCCGAGATCGGCCACGCTCGCGGCGAACTCCAAGAGGTACGCGAGCGCGATGAGGCCGAAGAACCCGGCCTTGTGCCACAGCCCCTCGCGCATCTTCCCGCTTTTCAGCGCGCCGGACTTGACGGCCCCCGCCACTCCGGTCGCGACGTCCAGCGCCATGCACAGGACCGTCGCTATCAGCAGATTCTCCATTGCTTGTCTCTCCTTGTCTCGTTTTGCTTTGAAAAGCCCAGCAGGGCTTGCCTCGTCGATTCTCCGGTTGGGTTTTGCGTTCGAGCGAACAGGACCTATCCGGCCGCTTCCTCGTCCTCTGCGGCCTCGTCTGCGTCCAGGAGCGATTGCACGCCGCCTCGCCAGAGCGCAGGGACGTTCTCGATTGCCCACTTGCCGTTCTTCACCAGGCTGTAGTAAACCTTGATCATGATGATTCCTCCTGTCCTTTCCTGCTTATTCGCCCGCTACGAGAGCGCCGAGCTCGGCGACCGCAACCATCAAGTCCTCGATGCTCGCAGAGCCGTTCGCCAGCCCTGGAGCGCCCGCCCGCTCGACGTACACCGCGACCTCCTCGTAGTCGTCGTCCGCCCACGCGAACTTCTCCACGTCGTCGACCGGGACGGCGTCGGCCCTGACGCGGAGCCGCTTGCACAGAAAGCCCCCGTCCATGTCCGGGTCCTCGACCGCGTTTCCATGCTCGTCGCGCACTTCCATCACTTCCACCTTCCTTCCGCCTTCACTTCGATTGTCACGTTCAGCGAATCGTACGATCCAGCAGATATCGCCCAGAACGTGCACGCCTTGGCGGCCGTCGCGTCGTCGTTCGCGAACGGGAACACGAAGCCGCTCAGCAGGTCGACGCTCACGTTAGGGGTTTCCTTGAAAGCGAATGGGAACGCCCAGCCGCCCGGCTTGCCGACGTCGTAGTACAGGGAACCCCACGGCGTCGTGGTCGCGAACGTCTGGACCGTGCGCATGCGGCAATCCGCGTCTCCCGACGCCCACTTGCGCCACCGCCAGATTCCGCTCGTGCCCTGGGCCACAACGTGGTCGGCCATGCCCTGGCCGTTGATGCTGAACGACCCGGACGCCTCCACGGCCCCCTTCAGGAGCACGCCGCTTCTGTTGCACGCGACGCCGGAGTCGTAGGGCTGCACGGTCCCGTCGGAGAGCGTCTGGCAGGCGGCGAGCGCGATCGAGCCTGGGGCCATGACCGCCAGCTGGTCGGTGCCCGCGTAGTAGGCTATCGCCCCCTTGCCGCCGCAGAGCTTGATGACCGCGTTCGCAGAGTTGGCCGCAAGCTCCAGGAGCCCCGCTTTGAGGCGCGCGAGCACGGTGGTGCCCTGCCTCACCGAGACGCTGTCTCCGTCCACGTACACGTTGCCGCCCGACGGGCTGCCGATCGTCGCGGTCGATCCGTAGATCGGCGCGTTGCACGCCTGCCAGGCGGTTCCGTCGTACACGAACGGCACGGTTGAGCCGGGAACCCAGAAAGCAGCGTTCGCTCCGTTTATCATGATCCGCTTCGCGCCCGATCCGTTCACGTCGAGCGTCGGCAGGCTCGCCGTGTTGGAATGCGAGAACGTGACGGCGACGGCCGCCCCTGGGTACAGCGAGAAACCCGCCACGTCGGAAACCGCCTTCGCAGCCGTCGCAGCAGCAGTTGAACACGTACCGTACAGCGTCTTTCCGTCTGCTCCGTCTTGCCCGTTTGCTCCCGGCTTTCCCTGCGGGCCTTGCTCTCCCTTTATCTTAGTCCATGCGTACATAGACGGAGTTGAGCTGTCCGCTTGCGCATGGTCCGTGTACTGGCCTATATACAGCTTTCCCGTGCTGTCCGTCGTCGAGAAGCCGGACGTGCCGTCTGCGCTGTTAGCGTATGCTATATGGAGGTACGGCGTCTTTCCGTCCTCTCCCGGCTTTCCGGGCGTTCCGTTCGCGCCGTCAGCGCCCTTTATCTTGCTCCATGCGTACTTGGATGGGGTGCTGCTGTCTTCCTGCACGCTATCGACGTACATTCCTATATAGGCGCGGTCGCTTTCGTTCAAGCTGAAATCAACGGTTCCGTCCGCGCTGTTCGAATAGGCTATATGGGTATAGCTCGACACGCCAGGCTTGCCGTCCGCACCGGGCTTGCCAGGCATGCCCTGCGCGCCGTCTTCGCCCTGCAAGCCTTGAAGCCCCCGCTCTCCACGGTCGCCCTTGTCGCCCTTGATCCTGGTCCAGGTGTAGAGCGCCGGGTCGATCGGATCGGCCTCGGTCGAATCCACGCACGTGCCCATGTAGGGGCCGGGCGTCTCGGACATAGGGTCGCCCGTGGGCGATTCCGACCACTTGACGTGCAGGTAGCTCGGAGCGCCGTCCGCTCCAGGAGCGCCGGGCACGCCGTCCTCGCCGCTGGATCCAAGCGTGCGCGCCCACGAGTAGGCGTCCGGGTCCGCGGGGCCGTCTGGAGATCCGTTCGAGCATATGCCCATGTAGGCGGTGTCGGCCTGCGGGGCCTCGGTCATAGGGACGCCGTCTGGGCTTGCGGAGAACCTGATGTGCACGTAGGCGCCGTGCAGGTCCGCCAGAGCGTCGAGGGCGCTTTGAGCCAAGCCGGCCGCGTCCTTGGCGATCTTGTCGACGGCCTCCGCCTTCTCGGCCGCGTCCTTGGCCGCCTGCCCGATGGGGGCCATGGCGTCGTACGCGGAGTTGATGGACGCGTTGAGCCTGCGTATCTGCCTGTTCGTCTCACCGGTGAGGGAGTCGAACGTCGTCCCGAGCGTGTAGACCGACCGCGACGGGTCGAGCAGGTCGGGCTCGATCTTCGCCACGAGCATGTACCCGTCGAATCCGTGCGGCCTCGACCTCACGCGCACGAGCTCCCCGACCCTGAGCGGCTTGAACGACCCGACCGCCATCATCGCCATGTCGACGAGCTTCGCCTCGATGGTCGTCTTCGGCTCCACGTGCGGGCGCAGCGCGACCGCCGCCGAATCGCACAGCCCCTCCACGGTACCGGCGTCGGGGTTCGAGTACTGCATCTCGATGACGCCGTAGCGCTCAGCCGCCTCCCTGTGGACCAGGACGTCTCCTTCCTTGCAGAAGGCGGCGTCCTTCGGGTACGTTCCGTCCGGCATGGACTCGATCGTCAGCCCGTCTTTCCCCTCGGGCCGGACGGCGGTGAACAGCCCGTTGGTCGTGTCGGTGCGCGCGAAGTCGAGCAGGTTCTCCCCGAAGTCGATCACCTGGGCGTTGACGTCTGAGCACTCGGCCAGGTAGTCGATGTATCGGACGCCTCCGCTTCGCCTGACGAACAGGTACCCTCCGAGCCGCTCGATCAGCTTGTCCTGTATCTCGCGCGACACCGTGGGAAGCTGCGAGGATTCTCGAAGTATGTGGTTGTTCCCGTCCAGCTCGGCCCCGTTGTTGACCCCGACGACGAACCGGCGCGATGAGTCCACGCGCTCGTTGTACCGGTCGATGAGCCATGAGAAGTACCCGTCGACGGAGCTCGGGGCCGTGAGGGGCTGCTTTCCCGGGACGGTCGAGTACGGTCGCACCAGCACGTCGTCGAGGTAGGCGAGCTCGCCTTTGCACGACACCCTGCCCGAGAGCAGGAAGTCGCTGCTCCTCTCGTAGACGAACCCCGCCCACAGCATCTCGTCGTCGAGCCACACCTCGACGGGGTTCGACCTGTCCCTGTCCTTCAACATGCTCTTCAGCGGATGGCCCTCGGGGATCGTGAACTCGCACCATCCCGCCGCGTTCGCCTCCATCCCCATGCGGATGTCGGTGAGCGCGTGCTCGTCCCCCACGGGGTCGTGGAGGTACTGCTCGCCGTACTTGACGCGCCACATCTAGACCCTGCCCCTCGCTTCGATGGAGAACTTCGGGTTCGTCACCGTCTCCTGCATGGCGGAGTACAGGCAGAACGCGGGCGACTGGCTCGTCGTCGACTCGCTCGTCTTGGAGACGAACGGCCAGTTGCCGGAGCTGTCGCAGCCCTCGAACTCTATCTTCACGGACGGCACCTCGGCGAAGTTGAACGGGTACGCCGAGAACCTCATGGCTGACGTCGCCCACAGCTCGCCCCATCCGCCGAACGACTGGGACGGGAACGTCTTGCGGCGGATGCGGCACACGGCGGTGCCGTCGCTCCACTTCTCCCATTCCCATTCGCCGGACTTCCCGCTGCCAACGACGTACTTCTTGCCGAGCTTGTCCACCTTCTCGCTGTTCCTGTTGAAAACAGCCGGATCGCTGTAGTCGGATCCGTTTATCTCCTCTAATCCCAAATTGGCCGTTGCCATTTACAGATCACTCCAATCGTACGATACGAACGCCTCCGTCTCGTCTCCGAGCGGCGTCTTGCAGCGAAGCTCCGCCCATCTCGTCCCGCTCTCGTCGCTCCAGCGGGACCCCGCCATGTCCTCCCACGTCTTCGAGCGCATGAGGCCCTGCCCGTTGAGCGCGCGCAGCTCGTCCCACCTCATCGACCCGGCCGCGTTCCACGTCGTCGCGTGCCCCTCTCCCTCGGCGAGCTCGAACCAGCACGTGTTGATCACCTCGAAGCTGTTGACGTACATCTCGTTCCACCCTTGCTCGAACAGCACGTCGTTGAGCCTCCACGTCCCGGCCGGGACGGTCTGCGCCTTCCCGCCGAACTCGATCCTGCAAGGATGCGAGCATTCGATCGTCGGGCGCACGGGACGCCGCCCGCACTCGAAGCGGAACATCCTGCCTCCGCTCGCGTCGAGGCGGTACGTCTGCGTCCCCTTGGTTTTCCACGGGTCGGCCTCGACGTCGACCTTGAAGTAGCCGATATGCGCCTTGCTGTAGTACTCGTCTATCGAGAAGCGCCCTCTGTAGGCGTATCCTGGGTCCATCGTCAGCTCGTAGTCGAACCTCCGCCCGTGCAGGAAGTTCGACACCTCCGTCTTGAGCCGCTCGAACCTCTCCGGCTCGATGACGCCGAACACGAACGACTGCTTCCTGGTCCCGTACGCGACGTCGCCCGTCATGGCCTCGGTGAGGTCTATCGACCCGCTGCCGCCCGGAACGTCGACCAGGTAGGTCTTCGGAGCCGGAGGGGACAGCGTGCAGTCGTCCGACATCACCATGCCGAAACGCTCGAACAGGTCGACGCCTCCGACGACGATCCTGTTTTGAGGGTTTATCTCCTCCATCTTCTACCACCTCCTGAGATTCTCCACCCTGGCGAGCTCCGCTCCGATCGGTTGCGCGATTGACGACGCCAGCTTCTTCCCGTCCACGTAGACGGAGACTTCCCTGCCTTCCGCAGAGGCGATTGCCGCCGCCATGGCGTTGTACACGCCTTCCTCCGTTATCCCGCCGCTCTGATCGACCCTGACCGTAACGCCGTTGGACGCGGCGTATCCCGCCGACGACATCCTCGGAGCTGATACGGCCATGTTCGAGAACGGCGCTGCCATTGCGTCGGCGAACCTCGTCGCCGTCTTCACTGCTCCTGCTCCCATGGCGGCCATCGACTTGGCTACCGATCCTGCAGCTGCGTCGATGCCCTCTGCGGCTCCGAGGGGAACCCACCTGAACGTCGCCTTCATCACTTTCGACGGGGACGCGATGCCGAAAAAGCTCTTCACGGCGTCGAGCGCACCGGAGCACACGTTTACGATGGCGTCCCAAACAGCACCCGCTGCGTCGCGGACGCCCGACACCATCCCTCGTACCATGTCGCCGGCTGCTGACGCCATCTGCCCGGCGAACCCGGCGACCTTTCCAGGAAGGCTCGATACGAAAGAGATCACGTTTCCGACGAACTGGGATCCTGCCGTCGCCGCCTGGCTCGCCATCGACGCCGCCCACGACGCTGCAGCAGATACAGCAGACGAGAGGAATCCCGACACCGATCCTGGAAGCCCGGCAAAGAACGACACGACGCTGCTCACGAACCATGATCCTGCCGCCACGGCCTGCGCCGCCATCGAGGACGCCCATGCGACCGCGTCTGCGACCGCCTGGTCGAGCCACGACTTGACGAGCATAGGGAGCTGCGAGAAGAAAGCGCCGACGTTCGTCACGAACTGGTTCACCGATTCAGGCAATCCTGCAAGGAACTCGACGAACCCGGTGAACGCGTCGATGGCGAATGTGGCGGCCTGCACGATTCCTCCGAAGAGGGCGACGACCAGCGACAGGGCTGCCCCGAGCACGGTGCCGAGGAAGTCGGCGACAGGCTGAAGCGCCTCGTACATGCGCTGCGCTGCCCCGAGAAAGTCGCCGATCATCGGAGCAAGCTGCTCCAATGCCGGGATAACCCACTGGCCTATGGCGCTTCCGAGGCTCTCGAGAAGCGTCGACGCGGTCGAGAACGCTGCCGCCAGCGTCCCCGCGAACTGAGCTGCTACAAGGGCGAACGCGTCGGCGAGGCGTCCTATCCACTCTTGCGCCGTCGCGATGGCCGACGGTAGCTTCTCGCCTATCTCCGACACGATCGGGCCGAACGCTTCCTGCAGCGACCCTGTCGCCGCCGCGATGGAATCCTGCATTCCTTGCGGAAGCGAGCCCTTCACGGTCTCGAACGCGGTCGAGAACATCGTCCCAAGCGACGCGGCAAGCTCCGGACCTACTTTTGCGACGAGCTGCGGTATCGAACCCAAGGCCGTCCCTAAGATGCGACCGAGCCTCGGGATTATGTTCCCAGCGGCCGTGACGACGGAATCGACAAGCTGGCCGGTCAGCGCTTCGAGGTCGGCGTTCTCGTCGGCAAGGCCAGTCAGCCAGTTCGAGTAGGCGGCTTTCGCCATGGCAACCGATCCTTCGATGGTGGCTGCGGCCTCCTGCGCGGTGGTGCCTGTGATGCCCATCTCCTGCTGCACCACGTGGATGGCTTCCACGATGTCGGCGTAGGAAGAGATGTCGTACTTGATTCCCGATATCTTCTCGGCATCGTCGAGCAGGCGCTGCATCTCCTCCTTTGTTCCGCCGTAGCCTAGCTTGAGGTTGTCGAGCATCGTGAAGTTCTGCTTCGCGAATCCCTGGTACGCGTCGGTGATGCGCCCCATGTCGGTGCCCATCTTGTTCGCGTTGTCAGACATGTCGGTGATCGCCATGTTCGCGTACTCGACGGCGGCGTTGGTGTCGCCGCCGAGGCTCTGCAGCAGCGACGCGCTGAACGACGTAGCCTGCTCCATGTACTGGTTCGCGCTCATGCCGGCCGTCTTGTACGCGCCGGCAGCGTAAGCCTGGAGCTTCCCGCTGCTCTCCTTGAACAGCGTGTCGACGCCTCCAACCAGCTGCTCGTAGGATGCGTAGCTTTCGAGCGCGGATCCGGCAATCTTTGCGACGCCGGCGACGGCGGCAGCTGCTGCTGCCGTGAGCGCTGCAAGCCCTGCTTTTGCCGCCGTTGCCGCCGCTCCTCCGAAGCTTCCTCCGAACGACTTGCCGACCGAGTCCCCGGCGCTGCTCGCGTCGACGGATTTCAGCTGCGCGGCGATGTTCGCCTTCTTCAGCTTCGGGTACAGCGCGACGTACGCGCTAGCCAATTCGCTTGCCATCGCGAGCCTCCTTCCTCGGCATCGACAGCCTTCTCTCGTACTCTTCCTGCGTCATGGACGCGGAGCGCTTCTTAGGAGCCTCCCTCCAAGGCGGGACAAGTTGGCCGTCCTTGTCGCGCCACGAGTTGAGCAGGTGGAAGAGCATCCACTCGGCGTCCGTCCACTGCGTTTCCGGGTTGATCTTCGCCAAAGTGAGCGAGCCTCTCGGCAGGCTGTGGGACAGAGACGCCGCATGCCTGACCGACACGCTCCCTCCCACGTCGTCGATGCAGACGCCGTAGTACCTCTGGAGGTCGGCTCTAAGCTCGTCCGGGTACTTGCGGCGCACCTCGGCGAAGAAGATCAGTTTTTTGCCTCTCCCTCGTTCATCTTCGCCATGAGCTCGTTGAAGAACCCGGTCATGGACGTGGCCGTAGTCACTCCCGCCTTGTTCGCGAGCGCGCTCTTCACCTTCGGGTACTGGTCGCCGAACACGCGCTTGCACAGCTTCGGGAACGCGAAGATGTTGCCGTCCTGCATCTCTCCGAGAAGCTCCACTACCTCGATGTCGTTCATCACCTCTTTGTCGACCGTCACGTCGATTCCCTTTACGTTTACGGTTACGGGCGTTCCGTTCGCCTTTCCGTTGCTCTTCGCAGCCATTACGCGCTCTCCTCCTCGATTTCGGCGTAGTACTTGTACGCCTTGTTTCCCTGCTCGTCCGGAAGTGCCTTGATCTTGATCTCGGATCCGAGAGGCTCGGAGCCGGAGTACTTCATCTCCCCGACCTCGACGACCTTCCCGCGAGGGACGACGGTCCGCTCCACCATGGTCTCGGAAAGCAGGACCTCGAACACGTAGGATCGCGCGGCGGCCTGCTTGCTGTTCACCAGCACGGCGATGTTGCCTTTACCGTCGACCGTCACGTTGTCCTGCCCGTACCGCTCTGCCAGCGCGTGCTTGTTCGTCTCGATCGGGTGGAACGCGTACGTCACCTCGTGATCGGTCCTGACGACGGCGACCTCGTCTCCTCCGAACGCCTTGAATCCCTCCGTGTCGCCGTTGATGGCCTCCGTGATGCCGTCCTCGTGGATGTAGCCGAGGCTGTTGAACCCTTCCTGAAGCGCCGTTGATGCGTCGGTCGGCACCTTTGTCCCTCGGTCGGCCGAGTACACGGATCCTCCGACTTTGGGCTTCGGAATGTGCACGTTTTCAGCGTTTTGCGCCATATCTCATCCTCCTATGCTGATAAGCCGCCCGAAGAGGGCGGCTAAACCGTTTTGATGTCCGCGACTATCTGGTAACGTGGCGAATCGTCAGCCGGGAAGCTCGCCATCGAGTTGATGGAAACAGCCCGGACGTTCGCCTCGTACCTGAACGACGGCAGCATGTCGCGGATGCTGCACGCCATCTCCGCCGCCTCCGCTCTCGTCTGCGCCCAGCATTGGATGGCGACGGCAGGGTTGTCCAAGACGACGCCGGTCACCCCTCCGCCGGTGCGCTCGATCGACACGAAGCGCTCCGGGCGCGGGTTCGGGACCTCCGTTGCAGCGTCCCATCCGGTGTTCGCGGCTATCCATGCGACGAGCGCAGCCTCGATGTCGTAAGGCATGGCATCACCCCTTTCCCGCATCGACCGACTTCACGAGGGAGTTGTGCTTCGCGTTCGACGCGATGGATGCGGCGTCTGCGGTCTGCACGAAAACGTGCGCCGAAACCTCCAGGTTCTTCGCCACGACGTCGTAGCGAGCGTTCCCGCTCTCGCTCATGCCCTCGGCGTTGCGCGCGATGCGCTGCCCTCTCGCCACGAGGTCCGCCCTCACGGCCGGCATCTTCATGATCTCGCGCGCAGCTTGCCCGTTGATCTTGAGGCCGCTTATATCAGCCATGGGTCGCCGTCACCTCCACTTCTCTGTTCCAGTCGCCTGGAGGCTCTGGGTCGAGCCACGGCCTCGGATCTCCTACGACGTCGAACCATTCTCCGTAGACGTACACGCTCGCCTTCTCTAGGCTCCCGGCGTATGACTTCGGGAAGTACAGCGTGTAGGCGACGGACACGCCCTCAGGACGGTTTGACCCTCCTATTGAGGACGTGGGTCCGACGGCCGCCAGGACGTTGCCTACGACAGCCACCGAAGGCTCGTAGACGGGGTTCCCGTGAGAGTCCTTTCCTGTTTGAACCTTTGTTTTGACGACGACCTCCGTTCCATGGAGCATCACGCATCACCCCACGGGTGGACGAATCCGGCGCTCTGGCGGCCTATGCCGAGCCTGCGCCTCTCTGCCGACGTCAGGTAAAGGTCGCCGGTCGGGTTCGCGTAGGTGAGGGACTGGCTGAACGGCCCCACGGTCACGCCGCCCTGCGTTATCGGAGCCTGGTCGACAGGCGACATCATCGCCCGCTTCACCATCTCGCAGACGGTGAGCGAGAGCGCGTCCTTGGTCATTTCGTCGGCTGCGTCCAGGTTGACTCCGGATCTCCGGCACTCATCGGCGACGACGAGGGACGCGTCCTTCAGCTTCTGCTCCGCGCGCGCCTTCTCGTCGCCGCTCGAAAGAGGTCGCCAGCGCGCTTGGAGATCTTCTACGCTCGCGTAAGCCTCCATGCCAGCGGCACCTCCTTACTCCTTTTTCTCGCCCTTCTCGTCGGGCTTGCTGGCAGGCTCGGTTTTTACCTCCTCGACCTTGCCGGCTTCGATGAGCGCCTTAGCGCGGTTGGCGGGCGCATCGAACACTTCGCCCTCCCAGCGGACGCCGCCCTTCTTGTCGTTCAGGGTCTTGTCGGTGAAGCACTTGATAACTCGCAGTTTGGCCATGATTAGACGCCCTCCTCGATGGTGCCCTTGACGATGTAGTTCGCTACCTCCGGGAACAGGAGCACGCCGGTGTCGGCGTAGGTCTCGGCTGTTCCGTTGGTGTACTTGGGCTCGTGGTGGACGCCGATGAAGCCGGACTCGTCGAACTGGTAGCTGAAGCCAGCCTCGCCCAGCGCGGCGAAGTCGACGGTGTAGACGTTGATGTTCTCCTTAGGCGTAGCGCAGACGGTTCCCTTCGCCTGGTTCGCGTCGAGGATGCAGTCTCCGATGCCGATGAAGTTCTTGAGGTAGGTGAAGCCGAACGCGGTCTCGATGTTGTTGATCGTCGAGGCTCCGAGGTACTCGGCGACGTCGAGCGGGTTGACGAAGAACACCGGCGTGCCGTTCTCGTCCTTCTCGTTGAGCGCTTTGGTGAGCACGCCCCAGGTGTTCGCGATCGCAGCCTGGAACGTCTTGCCGGTCGCGGTGCCGGTCCCCGCCTTCAGGAACGCGAAGAAGTCCTTGCGCAGACCGCCCTGGATGTCCTGGATCATCTTCTTGTCGGTCTTCTCGACGGCGGCGTCGAAGCCGTACTTCAGGATGTCCTGCTTGGTGGTGGCCTTGCGGTAGGACTTGAGCTTCACAGCGTACGGATCTCCTACCTTCTTGTGCTCGTACTTGGACAGAGGGATGTCGTCGCCGGGGTTCGCGGTTTCTTGGGACAGGGAGCCCTCCACGGTGTACATCTGGATCTGGGTCCCGGCGGTGAGCGTCTGCGGCGTCTCGATGCCGAACACCGTCATGAGCGCGGTCACGCCCTGCTCGAACTTGCTGGCGAACTCGATGTCGAGGACGCGGGACGCGGTGCTGAGGTTTGCGTCTGCCATTTTCATCATCCTTTCGGTTTATTTGAACAAATCGATGTTCTCCGCGATCGCGGCTTTTCTCTCCTTGCTGTTCTTGATCGCAAGGATCTCCTGCTTGGTCATCTTCGGGCCGTTGCCGTCGCCTCCCTTGAGGGTGTCGGACTGGCCGGACGGCGCGGAGGGCTTCTTGTACGCTTTCGCGATGGCCTCTGCGTGCGCCTTCATCTCCTCCTTGGTCGCTCCTCTGACGAGGTCTGCGGAGACGCCTGTTTCCTTGGAGACTTCCGCAAGCCACTCCCTCTGGTCGCGTTCCGCCCTCATCGCGTCGAGCTCGGCTCGGATGCTGGCAAGCTCCTCGTCGGTCGTCTTGCTGCCGTCCTGCTGCTTCGCGCTCGCCTTCGCCCTCTTCTCCCATTTGCGGGCCTCCGCCTTCCAGTCGGTCGTGTCGGCTGCCGGAGCGCCTGCGCCCTGCGGCTCGGTGCCTCCGTCGCCGTTCTGCGTCGGCTCTGTCGGTTCGATCGTTGTGCTGTTGTCTTCGGCCATGATGACCATCCTTCCTGCGCCATGCGGCGCGTTTGATTCGCGTCGCCATGCGGCTCCGCTTTGCTGTTGCCCGGTTTCGGGCATGAAAAAAGCACCCATGCGGGTGCTTGATTCCTAGGTATGTCCGATGCAGTTCAACGCCTTGCCGAGGGCGGTCGCTATTTGCGCTTCTTGCCGCGCTGCGCGTTTCCTCGCTCGGCTGCTGCGCGTACCGCCGTCTTCTTGCGGTCGGCTTCGGTATATGCGGCCTGCTTATCGATGCGCTGGCCGGAGTATCCGGCTTTCAGCTTGCCGTCTTCCGTGTAACGGTTGCGCCTCTTCTCCTTCTGGTGCTGCCGATGCTGCGAATGGTCCTTCCGCGCAAACGATTCCGCGTCGCCGCCGTACTGTCCCCACGCCTTGTCATCGTACTCTGCTGGGTCGAACCCCTCGATGGCGGGGTCTTTGTCCCATGAGCACACGACGCGGCACCTGCATCCGTCGTGGTAGTGGTCGGGGTCGAGCTTGCCGGCGGTCAGCTCTGATCTGTACGCGAAGCCGCGCGATGCCAGCATTCGGCAGAACTCGCACGAATCGCCGCCCAAGGGTATTCGAGCGTACTTCGGCTTCCTGGCGTCGCGCTCTCCGTTCAGGAACATCGTGCGGCCAACGGAACGCTGTATCTCGTATCCGACGCGCTGCAGAAGAATGGCTTCCACAACTTTTATTTCAGGCGTCTCAGCCAGCTTCGAGGTGATGCCGTAGGTCGCGTTCCTAGTCGACTCAGGGTCGCGCCCGCTGTCGGTCGAAGCGCCAAGCTTCTCACCTGTCTGGTACTCGCGGATTCCGTCGTAGAAGGAAGCCGCCACAGTTGATGCCAGCACGTCGGACGCGCCAACGATGCGCTCCATGATGTCGGCGATTTGAGCGCGCGCTGCCTGCGGGTCGCTCATGTCAACGGCTGCAAGCGCGGCGACGAGCCGACTCTTCGCCCTGTAGCTCACCTCGTCGACCGCGTCGGAGAACTCCTGAATGTACGAAAGCGGGATGGAATACATTTACTCCACCACCGTAGGCTCGTTCTGCGACGGCTTATTGACGGCGAAGATATCGCTGATCGCGTTAGCCGACGCAGCTTTGTTCCTGTCGTCCATCAGGCGGCGGCGCGTGCCCTCGTCGAATCCGAGCTGTTCGAGGAACACGTCGGTTTCGGCGATCCAAGGCGCGACGGACGCGATCTTCACCATAGCGTCTGCCTGGGAGACGATGCTCGGCATCGCCGGGTTGCGGAATATCGGCGTGATGCTGCGCTCGTCCTCTGTGAGCTTGTCGAGCGGCTTGTCGAGCACGGCTGCCACCACCATGCGGGCGATGTTCCGCAGAGCCTCGCCGTTTCCGTCGTTGAGGTCGTCCGCCTCCATGATGAGCGGCTCGTTCGCCGCGTAGATCGCCTCCGCGCTCGACGGGTTGTCGTGGATGACGCCGAGCTGGCTTATCGCCACGTTCGTCTCTCCGCTGAACCTTGCGGCGAGGCTTCGCATGTAGTCGACGTGCGGCTGCATCGATCCTTGTGCGAGCTGCCCGAACTGCGGGACGTCGCCCTCCGAATCCCTGCCGATGGTGAAGATCGATCCGATGTAGGCCTCCCACTTGGAAACCTCTGCGAAAGCCTCCTCCTTGCTCACGCCGAGCAGGTACTTTTGCGGAGCCGTGAAGAACTCGGCGCTCACCTCGGTGCGCAGCGCCTCGCGCACGGCGCTGTCGGTGATCGAGCGCACGGCGCGCGTGATGCGCGACTGCCCGAACGGGCGCGCCTCGGTCGGCCGGTACGCCAGTACCTCCATGAGCGGCCGTCCCATCTCGTGCTCGGAAACCGAGTAATCCCAAACGCCTGACCGAGTGGCCCTCGCGTTGACTATCGCGTCGTCGACGTACAGGTTGATCTCGCACGCCTTTCCCTTGTCCGTGTAATCGACGATGGTGAAGCCGTACTTGATGCGGTTCTTGCGGTAATCCCATCGAGCAGCGGACGATTCCGCCGAATGGAGCCCGATTATCACCTCCGGCTCGCCAGCCTCGACGTCGCCGCGCGATATGGTTACGGCCGAGAAGCAGTAGATCAGCTCGGACGTGACGGCCATGCGGTACTTGCGCTTCAGCATAGATTGCTCTGACACCCTGTCGAGGATGGCGGCGGCCGTCTCGTCGTTCGCCTCGAACCCGTCGAAGCGAGATCGCACGGCGAGGGCCTCCACGGCCTTCTGCGGCCATCCCACGACGGTCTCCACGTCCTTGAGCGGAGGCGGGATCGATAGCCCCAGGTCTTGCAGGGTGTTCTTCGCCTCGTAGTACTTGTTCTTCTTCTGGTTGCCGAGGATGTGCTTGCGCCAGATGCCCCATAGGTCGTCGAACACGTCCTGGTACGGGAAATCGGGCGCGAATCGCGGCTTCTGGAACGCCGCTCTCGTCGTAGCCATCAGCCGACCACCGCCTTTCTGCTAGGGTCTCTTTTCGTGGTTCTCACGCCCCACAGAGCGAGGCACGCGGCCTCGAGCGGGGTGATGTCGGTCTCGTTTCCCGACTGGAAGCCGAAGCCTCCGCCTTTGCCTATCTCGCGCTTCTCCGCCGCCTTGACCGCATCGTCGAGCGCAGGTTGCCCGATGTGCGTCATGGATCCTTCCGTGACGGCGTTCAGGAACATGGACGACGCCGCCGTGACCGTTTCCGGTTTCGCGGGGTCCAGCGCTCTCTTGACCACGCCGCCGGCTAGGAGCCGGTTGTACAGGTCGAGCGCGTTGGCCTTGCCGTCTATGACGGTCGTGCTGACCTTCCCGCACCGAGGCGTCAGCCAATCTTCAGCCCACTGTATCCCGTTCTCCGTCGATCCATGCTCGAGCACCTCTACATGGGGCGTGGCTCCCCTTTTCCATATCGCGATCGCGATTGCTGCGCGCTTGCCGTCCGCAGAGAACTTCACGCCGTAGGCTCGCTTCCAGGAAGCCTGCTCTGCTATCTCCTCGTCGGTGAAGTCGACTTTGAGCGCGTCCCATTCGGAAGGGTCGAAGCACCCGTCCACTGCGTCGTCGTCCTTCCACCATCCCAAGCGCTCTCGCGCGAACACGTCAGGGTCCATCTGCTCCGCTTCTCCCTCTACCGTTGTGATAAGGATTCTCCTGCCGAGCGCTGGGTTCGTCGCAGCCCAGCGCGCACGGTCGTGCTTGTCGCCGATTTCGGGCACTGACCATTCAGCCCATGCCGTCTTCCTCGTCTTTCCGCTTATCGCGTCTCGGCGAATGCGCTTGAACACGGATCCGTCGCACGTCTCGTCGGGCGGCGTCCCCAGGTAGAGCGTCTGCGGGTTCTTCGATGCCGATATAGCAGGCAGGAAAGCGGCTTGCTGCGCGTTGGTAAGCTCCTGCGCCTCGTCGAAGATGAGAAGGTCTCCGTGCGCCCCTCGTCCGCCGTTGCGCGTCCGAGCAAGAAACTTGATGCGCCCTCCGTTCTTGAGAAGGATCTGCTCGCGGCCGAGCGCGTACTTGATCTCCTTGACGTGCTTTGTCATGGAGCCAGTCTCGAAAAAGTTGGCCATTTCCTCGAACGTCTCGGTTGCGGTCTTCTGCAGATGCGCGGTGTACACCACCCATTCGGACAGGATCAGCATGCCGTAATCGGAGCGCCCTTGGATGTCGGCCGTCTTTCCGTTCTGACGCGGGACCGAGATTCCGCAGATCGAGGCCGTCCATCTTCCGTAGCGGTTGCGCCCGAGCCAATCGTATTGAAGGTCGGCTTGCCAAGGGTCGAGGATCAGGCCTCCCGCCTCGCAAACCGCGATCGCGTCGGGGCCGTCTGTGTATTCGTATTCGGGGACGATCCTAACGGACGGCTCCTGGCTTCCCATCAGAGTCTCGACGGCTTGCGATGGCCGCGATCGGGTCATTGTCATCACCGTCCCCTTCTATCTCGTGTATTTCCTTCAGTGTCTCGCGGTACTGCCTGGAGAGCGTGGCCATGTTGCCCTTGTCGCCCTCCGCGCATTCGTCGATGGCGTGGCCGAGGCGAACCAGCAGCTCGTGAAGCTGCTCCAAACGGGTGCCGTTCATAGCGGCGACCTGCATAGATTCGTAATCTGCCATCTGAAAAAATCTCCTTGTGTGTAAATTAGCCCTGTGCCGCTTGGGTGGCTTCGGGCGAAGGGGAGGGGGTCCCCCCTGGGTCACCACTCCCTCGACTTCGGAAGCCTGTCGGCCGTCGGCTCCGGAGGCTTCCTAAGCGTCTTGTTGCCTCTCTTTTGGTTGCATATCCTATGCGCAGGAGCGACGTTCGAGATGTCGAGCGGGTTGCCGCCCTTGGACACCGGCACCAGCTCGTCAAGCTCGAACGACATGGGGTGGCGCTTGGTCTTCCCGTCCGTCGGGTCGACGTAGGTCGCGAGCGAGTAGTCGATGGGAAGCCCGCATATATGGCACGGCAATCCCATCGCCGCCACGCGCTTGCGCAGCGCGTCCCTTCTGGCTCCGTTGGCTCGACGCGGGTTAGGCTTCGACATGCCCCGTCGCTTCCATGGCATCGACTCGCTCGTTCATCGTATGGAAACCCCTGTGAATTATCATCGGCGCGCCTCCATCCCCTATCGCCCGTCCATCGGAGACTCGTTGTTCGCGAAGCACTCGCCCATGCCGTCGTAGGCGTCGACAGCGACGATGGAGCCGATGCGCGGACGGGCATGCGGGACCGGTACGCCGCATGCCCGCAGCATGGCGCGGCTGATGGCGGTGTCGTATTGCAACGCGATTGCGATTACCTCTTCGACGGATACCATTGCTGCCTCCCTGTCTCGGCGATAAAAAAGCCGCCCCTAATGGACGGCTGTTCGGTTGCGTCTCGCTTATATCAGACTATCAGGATCAGACGGCAATGGGCGGCAGCGTTTCTATCGGCGCGGCGTTGGGGAACTCGTCGCGCCGGAACGTCTCCGGGATCAAGCGGTACAGGTCGCGCGCCCCGGCGTCGCCGATGGTGCGAGCCTGGCGCTCGCTGTATCCGATCACGCGCCCGACGTAAGCCCACGTCCGCCCCTCGACCACGTGCATCCACATGGCCCACCTGCCCACGTGGTGCGGATCGCACATGTCCCGGGCGGCGGCTATCTCCGCGTAGCATGCCGACACGCGGTCCGACCACTCCGCTTCCAGCTCCATGATGCGCGCCACGCCCTCGCCCAGCCTATCGCCGCATCCGCCGGATCGGGAGCCTTCGAACGACGCGCCCATGGACACGAGCCGCGCCCGCACGTCCCTTATCCTCGACTCGATCTCGCGTATCTCGTCGTCCATCGTCTTTATATGCCGCAAGTAAGACGCGACGCATGCCCGCATGACGAATATGTCGTGGTCCAAATCTTCCTCCGGAATCAGATCGAACAAGTGTGCTTGGTATTTTATCGCATAAATTATCACTGTCGACGAACATGCGAAAAACGTCGCCTCCTCTTGACGAAATTCGATAGGCGGGTATCATCATCCCCCTCTCCCGGAAAACGGACGAGCTCATCGATGCAAAGCAGTCAGAAGGAGGCGGCCTTGACGCTCATTCGCAAAACGAAAAAGGAGAAAGTTCGCTATCTCGAGTGGTTCGATATCCTTTCGCTCACCGTTATCCTATTCGGCTGGGCGATCCTCTCGTCCACTATGTCGCTCTTGGGCCTTTCGCAAGGGACGGCGACGGTCGAAGGCAACATCTCGTTCTCCGTCGCGGACAACTACAACGCCATCGCCGTCCAATCGGGGTTGCTGGCGATCGCCCTGCTGTACCTGCGAGCCAGGAACTTCGATTTCAAGGCATGGCGCATCAAGCTCGATCTCAGAGCGGTCCTCTGTGCTGCGTTCGTGTTTCTAATCGGCTCGCTCGCCTTCGATGCCTACATGGTCGTTGCGGGGTCGATCCGCGAGGCGATCCAGTTCCCGAACCCGATCGGATCTTTTTTCTGGAGCGAACCCGTTTCCAGGGTCTTGCACGCCGCGCTCAACGGAGCGTACGAAGAGCTGTACTTCCTAGGCATCTGCCTCGCGGTGAGGCCCAGGCACCTGAAGTGGGCCGTGCCGTTCTCGTTGCTCGTGCGCGCAAGCTTCCATACCTACCAAGGGTTAATGCCTGCATTGGGAATCGGCCTCGTGTTCGGAGGAGCCGTCTACCTGATCTACAGGCGGTCGAAAGACAAGAACCTAGCGCCGTTTTTCATCGCGCATTCGGCGGCAGACGTGTTCGGACTGGGAATCCTGTCGCATTTCATCGGGTAGAGCGCCGCCTCCCTTGACGTGCTCCACGCGCCACCTCGGCGAGCGCCGGGGATCGGCCGCGTACGCCTGGACCGTGCGCGGCTTGAGGCCCGCGGCCGCCGCGCACTCGCTCGCGGTCCCCTCGGCTATCAAGGCCCCGCGGTCGAACACCCTGTAACGCTGCCTCTCGCGAACCATGGCGCGGCTCCTCCCCTGCGTCGGTCGCTTTGC
>ENA-OQNO01001156-OQNO01001156.1-human-gut-metagenome-genome-assembly--contig:-NODE-1156-length-19038-cov-3.718576_pt1 | contig 19038 bp, 11 predicted proteins | sample MGYA00242629_ERZ504880 | MGnify/ENA primary metagenome ERZ504880 (study PRJEB26092, sample SAMD00036377) | human gut metagenome | host: Homo sapiens | study: EMG produced TPA metagenomics assembly of... | reverse complement strand
TAAAGCTGCTGGCGATGCCTTCGAAGGTTCGAATCCTTCTCCATCCACTTGATGAATAATTCATCATTAGTAGCCAATGGTTACGCGCCGATGTGGCTCAATTGGCAGAGCAGCTGATTTGTAATCAGCAGGTTATCGGTTCGAGTCCGATCATCGGCTTTGGTTTTAAATAAATATATCGCGGGATGGAGCAGTCTGGAAGCTCGTCGGGCTCATAACCCGAAGGTCATAGGTTCAAATCCTGTCCCCGCTACTTATGCCCAGATAGCTCAGTTGGTAGAGCAGAGGACTGAAAATCCTCGTGTCGCTGGTTCGATTCCGGCTCTGGGCATGTTTTAATGTAAAACATACGAACGGCTGGTTAGAAAAAGCCTGAGCGTGTTTTAATGCAAAACATACGAATGGCTGGTTAGAAAAAGCCTGAGCGTGTTTTAATGTAAAACACACGAATGGTTGGTTAGAAAAAGCCTGAGCGTGTTTTAATGCAAAACATACGAATGGCTAGTTGGAAAAAGCCTGAGCGTGTTTTAGTATAAAATATGGGGTATTAGCTCAGTCGGTAGAGCACTTGACTTTTAATCAAGTTGTCCGGGGTTCGAATCCCCGATGCCTCACTTTTTAATTGGATCAGATAAATTCCCGTTTGTTGCTCAAGGTAGCAGGCGGGAATTTTGTTTTATATCTGTGCGAATGTAGCATAGAGGATAGTGAGAGTACGGAGAAACTGCCGGTGGAAGATATTTATGAGGGATCAGAGGAATTAGGTCTGGCAGGATAAAAATGTACTGTGATCGAGCAGATCTCACTGTTTGTGGCAGTACGCATATTCGGGCCCCATATGCCGGCGCCGGAAGTAACGATGTTGTGCATAGTCCCTTTTTTCAGGTAACCGCAGGAATTTTCCCAGATCAGGCCGGTGATGATGTTCAGAGGGAACAGCTGACCGTCATGAGTATGACCGCAGAGATCAAGATCTGCGCCTGCGGCTGCCACTTCATCCAGCTGACCGGGCTGATGATCCATAAAAATAATCGGGAGTGTTTTGTCAAGGCAGGCTGTAAGCTCGTCAGGATCCTTACGGGTGTCGGACATTTTTCGGCAGCGTGAAGGATCCTTACGGCCTGTCAGAGAAAACCGTTTATCTATGAGGACGGTTTCGTCATCGAGAAGCCGAATGTTGGCAGATTCCAGAAAATTCCGCATTCTGGGATCATCATAATCTTTTTTTGCATTGCGGAAGGTAAAACCGGCCAGAATCGGTTCGCTGAGATCATGGTTGCCCCAGCAGGCATAAACGCCGTATCTGGATTTCAGTGAACGGAGAATGGCCGCTGTTTTTTTGGGGTTTTTGATCCCCTCATATTCGTTATCAAAAATATCGCCGGCAATACAGATCAGATCCGGATCTTCGGCATTGATCTTTTTTACAAGAAGCCCGGCATGTTTTTCTCCGATGCTGTAACCGAAATGAATGTCTGCGAGCAGGACGATCTTTAGAGAGTCCATTCCCTTCACCTGCTTGTCTATTTTCACATCATAAGTTTTTGTCTTAATATTCCACTGGTTAAAAATCCCATAGAGACTGACACCGATGATCAGAAGGGTGCAGACAGCGCCTGTGACTACGAAGGCTTTCCGGGAATACATCCAGGCCGGATGAAGCGTATGCTTCAGGATCAGTCTGCAGAGATCTGTAGTTACGATTACGATCAGGATGTAAAGAAATGTTCCCTGAAAATAATTTGCCGTATTTTTCAGGAAGCGATGGAGCGCAGGGGGCTTCCGGATGAGAAAACAGGTCAGAAGAGAAGTGGACAGAAAAATATAAACACCTGCAAAGCATGCCCGGAACGCAAAGATCTGGAAAAAATGAGTGCAGGCACCCATCCACAAAATCATCCAACGGACGATATAAATATTAATGAGAATATATAATGGTGCGAGAAAGATGGCAAGCATGGTGTGTGATACCTCCATTCGTGGAAAGCAATAAGCTGTGAGCAGGATTGATCACTGCAGATACTTTTTGAATTGATATATAGTATTTCCATAAATTACTGCAGCATGTTCGGAATAACTTTTTTTGATGCATTGATTCATGGAACTGCTATAGTATACAGCAAATAATAATTTTTGGCAAAAGAACATATATTAGGAAAAAGAACGCTTATGGTGTTTTTATGAAAAAATATGCGCTTCTTCGATATTGTCTGGTGTTTCTGGCAATTGTTCTTCCTTATTTTTCGGCGGCAGCCATTAATGGACCTGAGATGGTTCTGGCAGAGAGAGTGCCGGATATGGAAGAATATCTCCCGGTCATTGTTTTTTCGCAGATTTCCCCGGAAATGAAAAAAGAAACCATAAAAGCGCAGACTGTGATCGCACGGTCGAATATTCAAAGGTGGCTGGGCGAGGGGAAAAATCTCGCAGAGATCCTGAGGGAAAACGGAAATACAGAGGAAGTCTGGAGATATTTTTTTGCAGAAAAAAGGCAGATCTATGAGCAGACAGCAAAAGAGACGGGTGGGCAGGTACTTACATATGAAGGAAAAGTGAGACTGACTCCCTGGCATAAGAGAAGTGCCGGGAAAACCCGCAGCGGGGAAGAAGTTTTTCATGATGAGGCGTATACATATCTGAAATCGGCAGATAGCAGTGAGGACAAAAAATCTCCGGATCATATAAAAATCGTGGAAATTCCTGCGGGGCAGCTTTCCGGGGAGCTGAAGATCAAAAAGCGGGACAGTGCCGGTTATGTGACAGAGCTTACGATTGGGGAAACACTTTTGGAGGGAGAAAGCTTTGCAGCGGGAATGGGACTGGAATCAGCGAATTTCAGTTTGAAGAAAAAGGATGATATTTATTATCTGAGAGTGCGTGGCAGCGGTCATGGTGTGGGATTTTCCCAGTTTGGTGGAAATGAGATGGCAAAAAACGGAAGCAGTGCGGAGGAGATCCTGAAAAGATATTTTCCGGAGATGGAGTTGAAAGCTGAGGATTAAAGAAGGTCAGGCATCAGAAGCAATGTCTGATAAAAAAATATTCAGAAAATGAATAGACAGCCATATTCTGGACACTCTATAGATATAGAAATGGTGACCGAAACGGCAGCAGCGGGAAAGAAAGATGTCCGTTTTACTGTTTTTTCTGTTACTGAAAATGAACATATCAGACAGAGGTGGAAAGAATATGAAAAGTAAAATCGTGAGAGGTATTATCAACGGAGGAGTTCTGGCAGCAGTAGCGGCACTTGGGATTACTGTTTATCAGTTTGGAACAAAGCCCATCGCAGAAAATCCCCAGGAGGAAAATTCTGCACAGGCAGAAGAGACCGGGCTGGAGGAGGAGCTTTCGGACGGGGAAAACGCAGAAGATGCTGCAGCTGCGGGAGATGGCTGGCAGGATGCAGCACAGGATGAGATTTCTGATGGAGAAAACGGAGATGAAGCAGGTTTGTCAGGAGCTTCAGAAGCCGGAGCAGATGCAGACGGAGTGACCGGAAGCATCCGTGAGACTGCAGGAAGTGGTACAGCCGAAAATGCAGTGGCAGATGCAGATAACGGAAGTGGTACGGAGGATAGGAGTGTGTCTGCGGCAGCAGGTGCAGAAGGTGCTGACATAAGCCACACAGAAGGCACTGGAAATACAGCAGATAATGCCGGAAATGCAGCGGCAGAGGGAGCGGTGAATAACGGAGCTGGAGCTTCCACAGATACCGCGGAGACCTCAGCTGTCGGAATTGCGGCACAGGCCTTGGATTTTACGGAGGATTCCATTATGGAATGGCCGGTCAGAGGAACGGTTCTTGTGGATTACAATATGGATGAAACCGTATATTATCCGACTTTGGATCAGTATCGTGTAAGCCCTGCCATTGCTTTGCAGGCAGTGGAGGATGCGCCGGTGTATGCGGCGGCAGATGGTCAGGTGCTTTCTGTTGTACAGGATGCCTGTACGGGAACGACTGTGACTATGGAGCTGGGAAATGGTTATCAGGCAGTATATGGGCAGCTGAAGGACCTTACTGTGGCAGAAGGTGACACAGTAAAGGAGGGTGAAGTGATCGGAAATATCAGTGCACCTACAAAATATTATTCTGTAGAAGGCCCGAATCTTTATTTTGCAATGAAAAAGGATGGCGTGCCGGTAGATCCGTTTGAATATCTGGAATGACAGGGAAAACCGAAAAACAGATCTATCGGGAAGATTTCTGGAAACAGAGGATACGGGATGGGAGGTATATGCATCCCGTATCCTCTGCCTTGTGAATCATGCTGCCGGTTATGGAGTGAGCAGTAACCAAAAATTTCCATTTATGTAGGAAAAGAATCTTTTTTACCGGAAAGAAACCGTGTATAATCTATATTATAAATATGCATACAAGGACAGATATAACAGGATAAAAGAAGAGGTACATAAGTTATGAACATTAATGAAATAGCCAGGCTTGCCGGAGTTTCCAGAGCTACGGTATCCAGATATCTGAATAATGGATATGTCAGCAGTGAAAAAAAAGAAGTCATCCGCAGGGTAATCCAGGAGACAGGATATCAGCCATCCTCCCAGGCACAGACACTGCGGACTAAAAAAACCAGTCTCATCGGTGTCATCCTTCCAAAGATCAATTCAGATACTATAAGCCGTGAGGTGGAAGGGATCAGTGATATTCTTACACGGAGAGGATATCAGCTTATCCTTGCTAATACCAATAATGATGTGGAAGAAGAACTGAAATACCTTTCTCTGTTTAAAGAACGCCAGGTGGACGGAGTGGTTCTTATTGCTACCATGTTTACCAGAAAGCATAAACAGATGCTGAAGGATTACAAGGTGCCGATCGTGATCCTGGGACAGCATCTGGACGGATACCCATGTATTTATCAGGACGATCATAAAGCAGCTTTTCAGGTCACGGAGAAGCTGTCAGAGAAGGGAAAAAAGTTTGCCTATATCGGTGTTACAGATAAGGACGAGGCAGTTGGTGCCTGCCGGAAAAAGGGTTTTATGGATGCTATCCATAAAGCTAAGCTGGAGGTCGTGCCGGAGAGGATGAAGATAGGAAACTTTACCATGGATTCCGGTTATGAGATGGCGAAGGAGCTTTTTGAGGAGGAGCCTTCCATAGATTCTCTTGTGTGTGCTACGGATACTATGGCGGTGGGAGCCATGACTTATTTGAAGGAGATCGGGCTTCGTATTCCCGAGGATGTTCAGATCGCAGGGATTGGGGATGGAGTTCCGGGTAAGATCGTGGAACCGAAGCTGACAACGGTACATTTTTATTATAAGACCAGCGGAATGGAGGCAGCAGCCATGCTGGCTGATCTTATTGAGAACGATACCGGGATCAGCAAGGAAATAAAAATGGGATGTGAGCTTGTGGAACGGGAATCTCACAGGTAACAGAGAATATCCTCGCAGACAGGGGAAGAAATTATAAGTTATTGTGGAACAGGAGCAGATCTTTTGGGAGAAAAAGACCTGCTTCTTTTTGTGTGCTCATGTGTTATGGCTGGGCAAACACAAAAAAATGCCAGATTTTTTCTGTGATGTCCTGACTGGTTTGTCTGTCTTGCATCTGTTCTTATAGAATATTTACAATTTTGAACGAAGAAATTTGTGAGATGTTGCGGATTTACAAATAAGAATGCAGTGGTTATAATACAAGCAATATATGAGAACGATTCCATATAAGAACCCAAGCAACAACATAAAACAAACCATTGAAAAGTGTTAAAATCATCAAAAAACTTAAAAAAATGGAAAAATCATCGTTCTTTGTATGAATATGTATATGAAATCAATCTCATAAATAAATGAAAAATAATGGATCAGAGATAATAGATCCCGGGAAGCTGAAGAAAGAACAGACAGATCTGATCCGAAGAAAGGGAAAGAAGAAAGAGATGACTGTCCGGGAACAGTAGCAGAAAAGGAGGAAGGACATGGATTACAGAAAGACAGCACAGGAAATCTATGATCATGTAGGAAAGAAAGAAAACATCATTTCCGCGGCGCACTGTGCAACAAGGCTTCGTCTGGTCATTGCGGATAATGACAAGGCGGATAAGGAATATGTGGAGAATATCGACGGTGTGAAGGGTGTGTTTTTCGCACAGGGACAGATGCAGATCATCCTGGGAACGGGAGTTGTAAACAAGGTTTATGATGAATTTATCCAGATCGCCGGAATATCAGAGAGCAGTAAGGATGAACTTAAGAAGGTGGCAGCATCCAAGGCCAATCCGGTACAGAGGCTGATCAAGACACTGGGAGATATTTTTGTCCCGATCATCCCGGCTATCGTAGCCAGCGGATTCCTGATGGGAATCATGGAAGCCCTGAACTTCATGGTAAACAACGGCTTTCTGAATATTAACACAAACGGTTCCATTTATGTATTTGCACAGCTTTTCAGCAACACAGCGTATACATTTCTGCCGATCCTTATCGCTTACAGTGGTGCGAAGGTATTCGGTGCCAACCCTTATCTGGGTGCGGTTATCGGTATGATCATGATCCATCCAAATCTGCAGAATGCCTGGACTGTTGCAACAGAGGGTGTGCAGGCAACGCAGAAGGTATGGTTTGGACTTTACTCCATTGACATGGTGGGATATCAGGGACATGTGATCCCGGTTATCATTGCAGTATGGGTACTGGCACAGATCGAGAAAAGACTTCATAAGGTTGTACCTGCAATGTTCGATCTTTTTGTAACACCACTTGTCAGTGTTTTTGTAACCGGTTATCTTACACTTTCCATTATCGGACCGATTTTCGTAGCTGTTGAGAACGGACTTCTGGATGGGATCCAGTGGCTGATCGCACTGCCATTTGGAATCGGAAGCTTTATCATGGGTGCCTTTTATGCACCGACTGTTGTTGCTGGTGTTCATCACATGTACACCATCATTGACCTTGGACAGCTGGCCAAATTCGGCGTTACCTACTGGCTGCCACTTGCATCTGCAGCTAACGTTGCACAGGGTGGTGCAGCTCTTGCTGTAGGCCTGAAATCCAGAAATCAGAAGATCAAATCCATGGCTGTTCCTTCTGCTTTAAGCGCATGCATGGGAATCACAGAGCCGGCAATCTTCGGTGTAAACCTCCGCTTCGGAAAGCCGTTTATCATGGGCTGCCTGGGTGGTGCATGCGGAGCACTTTTTGCCTCCATCACCAGTCTTGGTGCCACAGGAACAGGTGTTACCGGTATCTTTGGAATACTGCTGTGCCTGAATAATCCAGTTGGTTATATCCTGATGTTTGTCATCGCATTCGGTGTGGCTTTTGTGCTTACCTGGATGTTCGGATATAAGGATGAGGTACAGGAAACAGCTGAAAAAAATATTGAAGCAGAGAAAAAATCAGATGCTCCGGCAGAAATTGCCCGGAAGGAAACTTCAGAGACAGGCGTACAGACCCTCTACAGCCCGCTTGAGGGAATTGCGATCCCGCTTTCAAAAGTAAAGGATGCAACCTTTGCATCCGAAGTCCTTGGAAAGGGTGTGGCAGTGATTCCGTCCAAAGGTGAAGTAAAAGCACCCTGTGATGCTACGGTTTCTACAATTTTTGACACAAAGCATGCCATCGGGCTTGCGACAGAAAGTGGTCTGGAGCTGCTGATCCATATCGGCGTTGACACCGTTGAGCTTGGCGGTAAATTCTACACCGCTCATGTAAAGGACGGTGACGTGGTCAAAAAAGGCCAGACACTGATCACCTTTGATATGGATGCTATTAAGGCAGCCGGCTATGATGTGACCACACCGCTGATCGTAACCAATACCGATGATTATGAAGAAGTAAAAATGCTTGCAGAAGGAACAGTAAATAATGGTTCTGAAGTACTGGAGGTTAAATAAATGAGTTCTTTGACCAAGGTCCTTGCGGAGGAAGTTCGAAAAACCGAGGAAACGGCAGCAGTTGCCAGGACGATGCAGACAAATCGTCTGACACATCATCTGATGCCGCCTGTGGGATGGCTCAATGACCCGAACGGATTATGCTGGTACAAGGGAAGATATCACGTGTTCTTCCAGTATTCTCCGTTTGAGGCCAACGGTGGACTGAAATTCTGGGGACATTACTCCAGTGAAGATATGATCAGCTGGAGATATGAAGGGGTTCCGCTTCTGCCGGACAGCATTTATGACTGTCATGGTGTTTACTCAGGCTCTGCCATTGCGGAGAAAGATAAGCTTCATCTTTTCTACACAGGAAACATCAAGATGGATGGAGATTATGATTATATCAATAACGGAAGGCAGTCCAGCACTCTTCATGTGGAGAGTGCGGATGGCCTTCATTTCGGAACAAAGGAAGTTGCGGTTTCCTGTGAGGATTATCCGGAGAATTACACCTGCCACATTCGTGACCCGAAGGTCTGGAAGGAAGGTGAAGAGTATCGGATGATCCTTGGCGGCCGTCAGAAAAGCGACCAGGGTGCTGTACTTTTTTACAGATCCGAAGATCTGAAAAACTGGAAATTTGACTGTGAGCTTACTACGGAGAAGGCATTCGGATACATGTGGGAGTGTCCTGATTTTTTCACTCTTGAGGGACAGGAAGTGCTTTCGGTATCTCCCCAGGGACTGACCAGAGAAGAATTCCGTTTTCAGAACATCTATCAGTCGGGATACTTTATCTTGAAGGATGGAAAGCCGGAGGAAAAAGCTTTCCGGGAATGGGATCACGGCTTTGATTTCTATGCACCCCAGACATTCCAGGATGGAAAGGGCAGACGGATCCTGATCGGCTGGATGGGAATGCCGGATGCAGATGAGGAATATGTGAATCCTACAGCAGAGAGCGAAGGCTGGCAGCATTGCCTGACTGTTCCGCGAGAAATTACGTATAAAAACGGAATGCTTTATCAGTATCCGGTGGAAGAACTGAACGGGTTGAGAAAGGCTGGCGTTTCTATCAGCGGTTCCGATGAGGAGATTCCGGTAAATGGACCGTTTGATCTGGATGTTCAGGTAAGGGGGGATCAGGGCAAGGTAAGCCTTGGGGAAAACCTCTTCCTGGAGTATCAAGACGGAGATGTGAGCTTAACTCTCTCCGAGAAGGCCGGTGCCGGACGAAAAGTACGTAAGGCGCATGTTCCGTCCGGTAGGCTCGAAAGCATCAGAGCTCTTGTTGATACTACAGCTGTGGAAATCTATGTGAATGGCGGAGAGGTTGTTTTCTCTTCCAGATATTATCCAGAAACGCAGGAGCAGGCTGTGAAGGTGGAAACTGCGGAGGTTGATGGAAGGCTTTATGCGTTGAAGAATTATGTGATGGAGTAGGCTGGGCTCGTTGATCGGGAAATACAGCAAAATCAGAATACGAATACCTATAGAGCAGCTATGCAGTGAATTCCATATTCACAGAAATAAGAAATGACCGTATAATAAAGCAGGTGGGAAAATCCGCAGCCGGAATCCCGACCTGCTTTATTTTTTGATGTAAGTGAAATACATGAATTGTGCCGGCTGCTTGAGGATAGAAGGACGGCTGCTGAAGAAATGCTGGTGGCTGTCTTTACATAGAAGGAAGGATATCAGTCTTACAGGACGACAACGATCTGTGTGGATATTACCGGAATTTTTTACAGAAGGGGAAACTGACATGAACTATACATACATCGTGCAGTGTGCGGACGGCACACTTTACACTGGGTGGACAAACTGTCTTGCCAGGCGAATGAAAGCCCATAATGAAGGCAAAGCAGGCGCCAAATATACCCGGGCCAAAAGGCCGGTGAAGCTGGTGTATTACGAAGGCTTTGCCACAAAGGAGGAGGCCATGAGCCGGGAGTACCGGATCAAGCAGCTGACCAGGGAGAAGAAGCTGGAACTGATGAAGTTTTGAAGGACGATAAAGGTCATAACCGGAAACTGATGGAAACCTGCAGGACCCTTGAAGACTATGCGGAATACACCTTCCGTGTGAGAGAATATGCAGCAGAGATGCCACTGGATGAAGCGGTAGAGCGGGCGAGCACAGAATGCATCAGCGAGGGAATCCTGGCAGATTTTTTGAGAAAAAACCGAGCGGAGGCGAAAAAAGTGAGTATATATGAGTACGATGAAGAACGGCATATGAGACAGACTCGTGAGGAAGGCATGGAAGAGGGGTATGCCAATGGGCTTAGTCAGGGAATTATCCAAACCGCAGTTAATATGCTGAAGCTCAAAGAATTTACGGATACTCAAATTCGAGAAGTTACAGGACTTGCTCAGGAGCAGTTGGATGAACTGAAGAAAAATATAAATAAAAATCAGATCGGCTAAAAGTTTATAGAGTAGTTCAATAAGAGCGAAAAGTTCTGCACGATACCAATACCAGAGCTTTTTGCTCTTTTTTTGTATATAAGGCAGATGAACAGCTGCAACAGAGGCAGAAAATGACGCTTTATGATAATAAAAATCAAATGTTTGGAATTGTGCGAATATTGTGAATATGGTAGAATGAACACAAAAATCAAAGAACTCAGTCAGCTGAGAAGAGGAAAGGAAAGAGGATGAAAAAGACAAAAGATTTTTGTCTCCGGCTTATGTGCTGTTTTCTGTTTCTGGGGTTATTTTGCGGAACAGATGTTTTTGCAGCAGTTCAGGAGGGTAAGCCAGGAGAAACATTTTCCGGGGAATATGCAGTTATCATTAACACAGATACCACAAATCCCGGAAATACGGGAACCTTGCAGTTTGACGGGACATCGGCACAGGCGGCGGACTCTGAAGCAGAAGATTATGCAGTCGTGCAGAGTGGAAGCAATGCATCGGCGCAGACGGCAACAGAGGGAATTGCGGGAGAGGCAGCAGATGTGGGGCAGGTACAGAGTCTGGAGGATGAGCAGCTGCAGGCATACATGCAGGATGACCAACCGATGCTGACTGCTGTACAGGCTGCGGCGACCACCTATCAGGTAGGTGGAGAAAAGTACATCTATAGAACTAACGGCCATGATACATATGGAAAAACATATGTCTGCATCGGAGTTGGGGAACACTGCTATGTGTGGATGGATAAGACCATGAAGGCAGATTACGATACCGCAGGGAAAACAGCTCTGATCGCTGCGGATATGGCAGCTGTCTACGATGGTCAGCCTTACCGTATCCTTAATCAGCTTTGTGCAGGTGATTTTCCGGCACAGGATGGCTCCGGCAAGTTGTCGATCCTGCTGGAGTCTTTAAGCAGTGCCAGCGGTATGTATATGTATGATGAGGGGATCACCGCGATCCATATCAACACACCGTCAGCATCCTCTTATGTTTCGGGGGAAATGTCAAAGAGAAACGGCCTTCTTGTTCATGAGGGACAGCATGCAATCCTCTGGCTGAAAACCGGATTTATGAGTACCGGCAGATATTCGTGGCTGAATGAGGGTCTTGCAGTGGCTGTCATGGACTATCTCTGGGGAGGAACGGACAGCAGCGGCTGGCTGAATGGTATTGGAAGTAATACGACCATCCGTTCAGGAGCTTCGCTGATCTATGAGAATTACCGGGATGACAATGCACAGGACTATGGAATGCCGTATCTTTTTGTAAGATATGTTATCGACCGGATGGCAGGAAGCTATCAGCCTATGAAGGTGCTTCCGAAGTTTTATACGATCAATGCTTCTTCGCTCAGCTGTGAGCAATATCTGGAGAAAGTAACCGGAGTTTCGTTTAAGGAGCTTATGGCGGATTTTTATACGGCAGTTGCAGCCGGTGAGAGCTCCGGTAAATACAGCTTTTACGGGGATACCATTGCTGCGGCAAAGGCTGCGACATTCCCGGTTTATGCAGGAGACAGTAATGAAAAGCATACATTGCCGGCAGCATCGGCAATCCTGGTGAAGCTGTCGAACGGTAAGTTTACCGTTCCGACGGATGGCTCCGCAGGGATTGTTTATCGTATCATCGGAAGCAGAAGCTCTTCCCTTGCACCGGCAGAGGGAGATGGTACGTCTGCAAATCCATATAAGATATCTTCGATTGATGATCTTAATCTGATCCAGGCGAACCAGGGAGCATACTATCGTCTGACAAAAAATATCAGTACAGACGGAAGGACAAATTTTTCGGCATCGTATTTCAGCGGAACGCTGGACGGAGCCGGTTTCACAATAACCGGTCTTCAAAAGCCTCTGATCCAGCAGAATGCAGGAACGATAAAGGATCTGAATATTGTTGCGGATTTTGATTATGACAGTCATGATATCCATGGTGTTGTGGCACAGTATAATACCGGTAAGATCCAGGATTGCAGGGTAACCGGAACGGTAACAGGACATATGGGCTCTACCAGTTCTATGAGCCATCCGGCTTTTGGCGGGATTGTCGGAGAGAATGAGGTGGCCGGTACTATCAGCGGCTGTTCGTCTGGAGTAAATATTTCCATATCCATGACAGCTACAGACAGCTATGTTGGTGGTATCGCAGGAGTAAACATTGGTACTATTGAAAAATGTGTTGCAGGAGGAAATCTTTCTGTCACACAGGCTAACGGAAATTCTTATCAGGTTTACCTTGGAGGCATTGCCGGCCGGATCGAACAGTTTGGAAACATGGGCGGATATGTGAAACAGTGTGCTTTTACAGGTACGCTTCGCGTGACTGGCGGAACAGCAGTTACAGGTCAGATCTGTGCACAGGTAAATGCAAATGTACTCAATTCTGCTATCGGTCTGAATGGACATGTTTCGGACTGTTATGGTAAAAACGGCCAGGGAGCGCTTATTGGGACAAACACGGAACAGACGCTTACAACAGGCGGTGTTCTTACAGCAGAGCAGATGAAGGATCCGAACTCATATAAAGGCTGGAGCTTTGACGGAGACTGGCAGATTTCCAAGGATGGACTGCCGGAACGTGCAGATGCATCGGCGATCAGATTGCTTTCTGTTTCCGGTGTACCGACAAAATGTTACGTGGGAGAAGTTCCAGCGTACTGGGGAACGCTTATCGTTAATAATTCTACATCAGTAACGATCACGAAGGATATGATCACCGGATTTGAAAATTCGGAAATGGGGACCAGGGAACTGACGATCAATTATAAGGGAAAACAGACCAGCTGGTCGATGACAGTCGAAAAACCATCTGCCAGTGATATTACAAGTATTGTGCTTTCCGGGCGTCCGAAGACGACATACAGTGAAAACCAGAAGTTTGATCCTTCAGGCGCCAGCTTTTTTGCCACAATAGGTGGACGTTATGTATATATTTACAGTGGCTTTTCCTATGATAAAACAGGTCCGCTGAAGTCTGCAGATACCTCCGTGATATTCAATTATTTTGGAAAAGAAATTCCGGTAAGTATTACGGTAACAGCCAGAAAAGCAAAGAAGCTTTCCGTGCTTGCAGCACCGGCAAAAACTCAGTTTACAGTTGGGAACACGCTGGATCTGTCCGGTGTGAAACTGCAGATCACATATAATGATGGGACGCAGACTCCGATATTTAAAGCGGATGAGCTGGAGAAATATGGTGTTCATGTTGCTTTTGGAAAGAATGGATCTTTTACAACGGTTGCAGCAGATAAGGTTCTGGAAAGTGATGACAGCGGAAGTACGATCGTATTTTATGCGACGGATAAACTGCCGTCAGAGTATGACTCGGTAGTTGCGGCGTCATCGACGATCACGGTGCGGAGTCCGCTGACTGTACCGGCACTGGATTTGTATGTCAGTGCAGGAAAAAGTGCGGTGCAGTATCCGTGCACAGATAATGTGACTGGTGGAAGTGGAACGTATGCGACTACAGTAATTGAGGAAAAGCTGCCGGCAGGATTGACACGCACGAATCTGCCCGGAGAAAAATATAATGCTTTTGGCTATACGGGTGTTGTTACGGCGTCAGCCGGAGATTACAGTTCACAGTATAAGATCAGCGATACAGAGACACAGGAGAGTATTCAGGTGACTGTGACGATCCATGTGGTTCCTTCTGATCAGGCTGCATTTTACAGTTTTGTGCTTAAGAAGGTGGAAAATCCTGGACTGAAGCAGGATGTTATCGGTGCGATCGGGGAGGATACGATCGTTCTTCGGGTGCCGAAGGGGACGAATGTTACAAAATTGAAGCCTTCGATTGATTATGGCTCAGGTATGGGAACTGGACTTTCTTCAGACTTTTGGAATGGTTCGACGCATGATTTTACCAGCCCGGTTGTATATACGCTTACAGCGCCGGATGGGGTTACAAAGAAGTCTTATACGGTAAGTGTGGAATTTTATGATGATACTTCGGAGGAAGTACAGTCTGGTGACGAGATTCTTTCACCGGCTGATAATACGAAGATCAGCTGTAAGGACAGTGAGGAGGTTATCTTTAAAGGATGGGCCGGAGACAGTTCAAAAGAGATTTCACTTTTTAAATATGTGGTAAATGGAATCAGTTATACTACATCCGCGAATGCCACTACACAGACGATCCCGAATGCCAGGGCATATGAAGTGAAGATTTCCGGAAGCAGCTTGAAGGAAGGAAATAATACTCTGGAAATCTGGGTGATGTATGTTGATAATTCAGGCACCGGAAGCGGCGGCACTTTAAAGAAACTCGGCACAAGAACTGTTGTTAAGGAAGGCCACAAAGCAGTGAAAGACGCAGCGGTAGCAGCCACCTGTGAGACAACCGGAAAAACCGAAGGAAGTCACTGCAGCGTCTGCAATACGGTGATCAAAGCCCAGACCACAACAGCAGCATTAGGCCACAACTGGGACAGCGGAAAAGTAACAAAAGTAGCAACCTGCACCGCAGCCGGAACGAAGACCTACACCTGTACCCGCTGCAAGAAAACACGCACAGAAACGATCGCAGCAACAGGCCACAAGGCAGTGAAAGATGCGGCGGTAGCAGCCACCTGCGAGACAACCGGAAAAACCGAAGGAAGTCACTGCAGCGTCTGCGGAACCGTACTCAAGTCCCAGACCACAATAGCAGCGCTTGGCCACAACTGGGACGGCGGAAAGGTAACAAAAGCAGCGACCTGCAGCACCGCAGCAGGAACGAAGACCTACACCTGCACCCGCTGCAAGAAAACACGCACAGAAACCATCGCAGCCACAGGCCACAAAGCAGTAAAAGACGCGGCGGTAGCAGCTACCTGTGAGACCGCGGGAAAAACCGAAGGAAGTCACTGCAGCGTCTGCGGAACCGTGCTCAAAGCCCAGACCACAACAGCAGCGTTAGGTCATGATTACGGAGAGTGGAAAACAATAAAGGCTGCAACTTATACAGAACCGGGACAGGCAGAAAGAGTTTGCAGAAGAAATGCATCACACAAAGAATACCGTCAGCTCCCGATACTGGAAAAAGCGAAGATCGCTCTGTCAGCCTGCAGCATTCAGTTGTCAGAACAGACCTATGTATACGATGGAATCGAAAAAGCACCAACAGTAACCATCACTTACAACGAAAAAACACTGACAGAAGGAAAAGACTACCAGGTATATTTCGCAGATAATGTAAATCCGGGAACAGCAAAGATCACCGTGATCGCCAAAACCGACAGTGATTATACAGGAACAGCCACAATAACCTTTGAGATCCGGAGATCACTTCCGGAAAATGCAACGGTGATCGAACCGGGCGCATTCAGTAACTGTACAAACCTGGTGAATCTGAATATCAAAGAAAACGTAACAGAAATAGGCGACAACGCATTTGCAGACAGCAAAAATCTGCAGAATATCTATTTCTACGGCAACAGCCCGAAACTCGGAAATAACATCTTCAAAAATGTAACTGCAACTGTATACTATCCATACACAGACAAAACCTGGTCTTTGGATATCCTCCGGGATTACGGCGGAAATATTACCTGGGTACCATGGAATCCAAAAACAGGCAGCCCGGCAAAACGAAGCCTTGCACTGTGCGATATCAGGATTGCAGAGCAGAAATACACCTATGACGGAACCGAAAAAACACCGGAAATGATCATCATGGATGGAAACTATACACTGCAGAAAAACACAGATTACACTGTAAAATGCAGCAATAACATCAATGCGGGAAATGCAGAGCTGGAGATCACAGGAGCCGGAAATTACAGCGGAACCTACAAAGCAGGATTCCTTATCGAACAGACAGAGCCGAGCCTAAAATTTGACAAAAAAACAATAACTGTAAAATATGGCACAAAACCATTCCTCTGTGCACTGTCTGAAAAAACAACAGACGGAACCATAACCTACAGCTCCAGCAACCCCAAAGCTGTTGTCGTAGATCCGGCCACCGGTAAAGTAACCATCAAAGGCGGAGGAACCGCGGCGATCATGGCATACGCTGCAAAGGGAACCAATTATACCGCCGGCTCCACCTTCTGCACCATCAAAGTAACAAAACGCAGCAATACCATCAAAGCCTCCAATATCCGACGGACCTGGTATGCAAAAGCCCGGAAGATCAGCATCAATGCAAAAGTTTATGGGAAAGCTCCGCTGAAATATTCTTCCAGCAGTAAATCTGTAAAGGTAGACAAAAAAGGAAGGATTACCATTGCGGCGAAATTCACCGGCAGTGCAAGGATCACGATCCGTTCTTCCGCCACAGCAGGATACAATGCCGCCACAAAGAGTATTACAGTTACAGTCAATCCGGCAGGAACTACCCTGATGACGGCAAAGAACCTGTCCGGCAGAAAAGCGCAGATCACATGGAAGAAAAACCGATATGTGACCGGATATGAGATCCAGTATTCCGTAAACAAAAATTTCAGATCCGGCAGCAAAAAAACAGTGTCCGGAGTATCCAAAACGAAATACACGCTGACAAAGCTTCAGAAAAACAAAACGTATTACGTAAGGATCCGCACATACAAAAAATCAGGAACAAAGAAATATTATTCTTCCTGGAGCAAGGTAAAAGCAGTAAGGATCAGAAAGTAGAGGCATGGAAATGAGGATAAATAAAAAAATACTTGCAGGGATTACAGCTGTCAGTATGCTGACCTGCGGGATATGGATGGAAAGTGTTTTTGCAGCGGATACATTCAGTGCGGAGGAGTCAGCAGAAGCTGTATCGGATACTGTGACGGATCCGTCGGCAGAATCCATTACAGGGACTGAAATAAAAGAAGTCCCAACAATAAATGCAGCAGAAATTTCCGAAGCAGAACCGGAAAATAAATCTGAGATCTCAGAGGCACCAGACATGTCAGATGAGCTGGCAGCACCGGATGATCCGGAAACACAAGGTACATCAGAAATACCGGAAGAAACAGAGCTTCCGGAAAATGAAGAAGCGGACATTCCGCAGGAAATGCTCCCGGATGATCAGGAAGACCAGCCGGAAGCAGCATTTGAGGAGAACGCAGCATCGGAAGATATGGAAACAGAAACCGATCCGGCAGAAGAAAAGAGCGGTTTTTGTGGAGCGGAGGAGAATACTGTATCCTGGAGCCTTGATGAAAACGGAGTTCTCGAGATCGCAGGACAGGGAGCCATGAATGAATGGCAAAATGAGGAAGAAGTCCCCTGGAACGGATACCGTGACCAGATAACAGAGGTCCGGATCGAGGAAGGCGTTACCAGTATCGGAGCCTATGCATTTGCAGACTGCGAAAAGCTTGTAAAGCTTGACATTGCGGACAGCGTTCAGACTATAGGTGCATTTGCATATTTTAACTGCAGTGGTCTTTCCACACTGACCATCGGCTGAGATCATCGGGATCACAGGCTGGATCAGGCATAATAAGAAGCCCCGGAACACGAGGCAGCTTCAGAGAAGTTATAACTTCGACTTCCTGAGGTCTGTCCGTGTTCCGGGGCTTTAAGTTTTTAAGGTATCCGAAAGGTGAGATTGTTATCTATCTGATCACAGAGTAACTCAGTGGATCGCCATACCGGCTACAAAGAAATACATTACAACAAAATGGCACACACTTCCCAGCATCACAAAGACATGAAATACTTCGTGGGAGCCGAAATTCTTATGCTTCGCATTGAAGATCGGAAGCTTTAGCGCATAGATCACACCGCCGATGGTATAGATGATGCCGCCGGCAAGGAGCCATCCGAAGCCTGCACGGGGCAGATTGTGGAAGATCGGAACAAAAGCAAGTACACACAGCCAGCCCATTCCAATGTAGATCACAGAGGAAAGCCATTTTGGGCAGTTGATCCAGCAGCCCTTGAGGATCATTCCGATGATGGCAACGGTCCATACGAGGGCACAGAGGATATAGCCGGTGCGTCCGTGGAGAACGATCAGGCATACAGGAGTGTAGCTGCCGGCGATCATCACGAAGATCATCATGTGATCCATTTTTTTCAGACGGCGGTTCACCTTGGCTGTGGAGCTTACGGAATGGTAAAGTGTGCTTGCCAGGTAAAGAAGGATCATGGTAAGGATAAAAACACTTACTGCAAAAACATGGAGAACATCTGCACTTCTGGCCGCCTTCACGATCAGCGGAGTGGCTCCGGCCACGGCAAGAAGCATGCCGATTCCGTGGGTTATGGCGCTTCCCGGATCTTTTAATTTAAATTTCATATAAAAACACCTCCTGCAAAAAAATCTGCTGTTTATATCATATGGACAACTTCAAGATCGGTTCATCAATGACGGATCATTGCGACAGTTTATGACACAACAATGTAGAAATTGATAAAATAACATGTAGTATTCAAAACTACATATCAAGTATACGAATACTATACCACTATTATTCAAAAATGCAACCCTATTTTCAAAAAAACTTTATCAGGATTTATTTCTGCAGCAGGCATACGACAATGTGGCTCCTGCGACAGATAAATAAGAGATTTTTATGCATATTTCTCCCAGTTTTTCGCATAATAACCATATGAAAAACAAATAGTTAACATAACATTGACGTACGATGAACAGAAAATACAGGAGGAATTCAGGAAGATGAAAGCAACGGGAATTGTTCGCAGGATCGATGATCTGGGCAGGGTTGTGATTCCAAAAGAGATACGAAAGACACTGCGGATCAAGGAAGGAACGCCACTGGAGATTTTTACAGACAGGGAAGGACAGATCATCTTGAAAAAATATTCGCCCATTGGAGAGCTGAATACGTTTG
>ENA-OQNO01001148-OQNO01001148.1-human-gut-metagenome-genome-assembly--contig:-NODE-1148-length-19081-cov-5.065791_pt1 | contig 19081 bp, 18 predicted proteins | sample MGYA00242629_ERZ504880 | MGnify/ENA primary metagenome ERZ504880 (study PRJEB26092, sample SAMD00036377) | human gut metagenome | host: Homo sapiens | study: EMG produced TPA metagenomics assembly of... | reverse complement strand
ATGAGCGGCATGACGCTTGCGAAGGTGGAGATCATGCACTGGTGCGAGAACATCCTGTTCCTCGACTGGACGGCGCTGTTCTTCATCTGGGGCAACCCCGTCTCCATCGTGCTCGCCCTCGTGGTGGTGGCGCTCGTGTACTTCCTGGAGATCTGGATCGACAACAACTTCGCCCGCGTGAAGTGGCAGGCCCTGCTCGCCTCGGCGTGGGTCGTGGCCCTCGTGGCGGGCGGCGTGAACATCGCGTTTATGGCGTACCTGTAAGGAGCTCACAGCTATGACGTATGCAACCAAATCACCCTGGGTCATCCACTACGACGGCTCCAGCTGCAACGGCTGCGACATCGAAGTGCTGGCCGCGCTGTGCCCCGGGTTCGATGTCGAGCGTTTCGGCATCATCAACACGGGCAACCCCAAGCACGCCGACATCTTCCTCGTCACGGGCAGCGTGAACGAGCAGAACATCAGCGTGGTGCAAGAGATCTACAACCAGATGGTCGAGCCGAAGGTGGTCATCGCGTGCGGTATCTGCGCGTGCTCCGCCGGCATCTTCCACGACTGTTACAACGTGATCGGCGGCGTCGACCAGGCCATCCCGGTGGACGTGTACGCGCCCGGCTGCGCCGTGCGCCCCGAGGCCATCATCGACGCGGTCGTGCAGGGGCTCGGCATCTTGGAAGAGAAGTCGAAAGCCCTGCAGGCGCAGAAGAAAGGGGCCTGACGTATGACGCTGAAAACCGAGTTCGTTCCCTTGACCCTCGAGGGCCTGCCCGCACTCGCGGCCGAGAAGAAAGCCGACGGATGGCGTTTCGTGCAGATGCTGTGCGTGAACACCGAGGACGGCATCGACCTCATCTACTCGTTCATGAAGGACGGCGTGCTGGTCAACCATGAGATCAAAGGCGTGAAGAAGGGCACCCCCGTGCCGAGCGTCACCGACCAGTTCATCGCCGCGTTCGTGTTCGAGAACGAGGCGCACGACCTGTTCGGCGTGGACGTGCGCGGCATCGCCATCGACTTCGGCGGCAACTTCTACGCGCTCGCGCAGAAAGAGCCCATGACCGTCATCTCGCCCGCGCAGAAAGCCGCCCGCGACAAGGCGGCGAAGATCGCCGCCGCCAAGGCTGCCAAGGAGCAGGCCGCCGCGGCAGGGGAGGGCGCCGAAGCGGCCGCCAAGCCCGCCGACGACGCCGCCATGGAGGCCAAGCTGGCCGGCATGGACCCCGAGAAGGCCGCGAAGGTGCGCGCCGCCATGGAGGCCAAGGCCAAGAAGGAGGCCGCGGCGAAGCAGGCGGCCGCCGACGACAAGATTGCGAACCTCGACCCCGAGAAGGCCGCCAAGGTGAAGGCGGCGCTCGAAGCCAAGGCCGCCCGTGAGGCCGCGAAGGCAGAAAAGGAAGGTGAGTAGCATGGGAAAGGCGACCGTCATCCCGTTCGGCCCCCAGCACCCGGTGCTGCCCGAGCCTTTGCACCTCGACCTCGTGGTCGAGGACGAGACCGTCATCGAAGCGGTCCCGCAGATCGGCTTCATCCACCGCGGCCTCGAGAAGCTCGTCGAGACGCGCGACTACAACCAGTTCATCTACGTGGCCGAGCGCATCTGCGGCATCTGCGCCTTCGGGCACTCCATGGGCTACGCCGAGACCGTCGAGAAGCTCATGGGCGTCGAGATCCCCACGCGCGCCGAGTACCTGCGCGTCATCTGGCACGAGCTTTCCCGTATCCACTCCCACGTGCTGTGGATGGGCCTCGCCGCCGACGCCTTCGGCTTCGAGAGCCTGTTCATGCACTGCTGGCGTTTGCGCGAGCGCGTGCTCGACATCTTCGAGAAGACCACGGGCGGCCGCGTCATCTTCTCCGTCGTCAAGGTGGGCGGCGTGGTCCGCGACATCGACGACGCGCAGTTCGCCGAGATGAAGCGCGTGCTCGAGGGCATCAAGGACGACTACCGCCAGCTGTGCAACGCCTTCCTCAAGGACTCCTCGGTGAAGAACCGCACCGTGGGCGTGGGCTACATCAGCCACGAGGACGCGCTGGCGCAGAGCATGGTGGGCCCGTTCGCCCGCGCCTCCAACGTGAACTACGACGTGCGCATGCTGGGCAACGGCGGCTACGGCTTCCTCAACGACTTCCAGCCCATCCTCGACGGCCAGGGCGACTGCTACGCCCGCGTCAAGGTGCGCGCGCTCGAGGTGCTGCAGTCCATCGACATCATCGAGGAGATGATCGCGAAGATCCCCGCCGGCGACATCGCCGTCGACGTGAAGGGCTCGCCCGCGGCGGGCGCCGAAGCCGCCAACGTGGTGGAGCAGCCCCGCGGCGAGTGCTACTACTACGCGCGCGGCAACGGGTCGAAGTACCTGGAGCGCATGCGCATGCGCACGCCTACGTCGCAGAACCTGGCCGGCATGGCCACGGCGCTTGCCGGCTGCGACCTGGCCGACGTCAACATGATCGTGCTCACCATCGACCCCTGCATCAGCTGCACGGAAAGGTAGGAGGACCATGGGAAGCTTCAAGCTGGGAAAGATGACCTTCGGGTCGCTGTTCAAAAAGCCGGAGACGCTGCTGTACCCCGTTCAGACGAAGACGCCTCCTGCGGGCCTCAAGGGCCACGTGGTGAACGACGTCGATCGGTGCATCCTGTGCGGCATCTGCATGAAGCGCTGCCCGTGCTCCGCCATCACGGTGGACAAGGCGGCCCGCACGTGGTCCATCAACCGCTTCCGCTGCGTGCAGTGTGGCAGCTGCGTGCGCGAGTGCCCGAAGGACTGCCTGACCATGGAGCCCACGTACACGCCGCCTGCGGCCGAGAAGTACGAGGACACCTTCGAGGTCCCCGACACCAAGAAGACCGCGTAGGAATTCGCTCCTCCGCGTGAGAAAACCCCGCCTTAGCGGGGTTTTCTCGTTTCGGGCCGCCCGCTCCGTCACGGTTTCTTAAGATGGATGGAAAACCTGTTGAAGCAAGAAAGGGCGGCGGGGTTTCGGGGAAACCTGCTAAAATGGTGCACCATACAAGCATGCGCCACCGGGTCTGAGAACCAGGCCCGGTTTTTGCGTCGAGGGACGAGCGGAAGAAAGGGCAGCCGAATGACGAACAAGGATGCGAACAGCGGAGCCGAACAGGTGAGCGACCGCATCTTCACCGTGCCCAACCTCATCTCGTTCATCCGCCTGTGCCTCGTGCCCATCTTCCTCGTGCTGCTGTTCAACGGCTACGACGTCATGGCCACGTTCCTCTACGCGCTCGCCGCGGGCACCGACTGGATCGACGGGCAGATCGCCCGCCGCACGAACGCGGTGTCGAAGCTCGGGCAGCTGCTCGACCCGGCCGTCGACCGCATCCTCATGATCTCCGGCGTGTGCGGGCTGTTCCTCGTGGGGCGCCTGCCGCTCTGGATCATCCTCGTGGTGCTCGTCCGCGATCTGCTGCTGCTCGTGGGCGGCGCCTGCCTGCTCAAGCGCTTCCGCGTGCGCGTGCCCGTCATCTATCCCGGCAAGGTTGCCACGACGCTGCTGTTCGTGGGCTTCGCCGGCCTGCTGCTGAACTGGCCGCTTATCGGCGGCCTCGGCATCGTCGACGCGGCATGGCTGCCGGGCTTCAACGCGGCCGCCTGCTCGTGGGGCATCTGGTTCGTGTACGCAGGCCTCGTGCTGGCCCTGGCCACGACGGTCTACTACGTGGTGGTGGCCGTGCGCAAGGTGCGCGCCCTCAAGGACGCGTCGTCGGAGAACGTCGGGTAGCGTATGGCCGATCGGACGCCGAGAGACCCGGACGCACGGCGCGCTCCCGCCTCCCAGCGCGACTCGTACGGACGCGCGCGTCCGTCGGGGGCTCCGGCACGCCGCCCGAGCGCGGCGCATGCGCCCGCTCGCCGTTCCAGCTCCGCTTCCACGTCGACGCCCTCCGGCCGCTCCGCTTCCGCGGGCCCGAAGCGCGCGAACGCGCAGCGCCCGCGCGACTCCCGCGCGTACAACGCGCCCTCCGTGTGGACGAAGGAACCTCCGCGCTCGAAGGCGTCCGGCGGCCCGGTGCTCCGCGTGCTCGCCGCCGTCGGCGGGGCGCTGCTGTCCGTGCTCCTGCTCGTCGGCAAGGGCCTCGGCACGCTGCTGCGCGCCCTCGCCCGCCTCGTGTCGCGCAGCCGCATCGCGCTCGCGGCGGTGGTGCTCGCGGCCGTGGTGCTGGTGGGCGGCGCCGTGGACTTCGGCATGAACGCGGGCAAGGCGTATCCGGGCGTGCGCGTGGGCGAGATCGACGCCGCCGGCAAGACGGCCGACGAGCTGACCGCCCTCATCGACGCAACCTACGGGACGCGGCTCGCCGAGGGCGGCGTGACCGTGTACGCGAACGACGAGGCGGAATCCCGCATCGCCGACGAAACCGCCGCGGCGCAGGACGCCGCGCTCGCCGAGCAGCTGGCCGTGGAAGAGGCGCGGGCGAACAAGCTGGCGTGGACGGCCGACGCCTCCACGCTCGAGGCGCGCGTGCCCGCCGCCGACCTTGCCGCCGAGGCGCTCGCCGTGGGGCGCGAGGAGGGCGGCGTGCTCGCGCGTCTGGGGGCGCTCTTCGCGGGGCACGCGCTCGAGCCGCGCGCCGTCTACGACGACGAGGCGCTCGAGACGCTCGCGGCCGACATCGACGCCGCCATCGGCAACCCGCGCGTCGATTACGGCATCGAGGTGACCGACGGCGTGGCATCCGTCACCGAGGGCCATGACGGCACCATGCTCGACCGCGACGCGCTCAAGCGCACGCTCGACGGGATATTCCTCGCCGGCGACGGCCGCGGCTCGTTCGTGGCCCATGCCGAGTACGCGCCCCTGCGCGTGGACGAGGCCGCCGCGCGCGCCACCTGCGATGCCGTGAACGCCGCTATTTCCGACGGCGCGCAGTTCGCCTACGACGGCGCCGCCTGGAGCGCCTCGGCGTCCGACATCGGCGCCTGGGTGGGCACGCGCGTGGAAGGCTCGTCGCTCGTTCCGTTCGTGGACGAGGCGAAGGCGAAGCCGGCTCTGCTCGCGCACGTGGCGCAGGTGAGCAAGGGCGATCCCGTCCACGCCACCTTCGAGGCAAACGGCGCCGACGTGACCGTGCGCACCGACGGCACGGGCACCATCCCGCTCGCCGCCGAAGCCGTGGCGGCCTTCGACGCCGCGCTGTTCGGGGAGGGCGGCAAGGCCTTCGCGGGCGGGGACGCGCCGGTGGAGGTGAGCATCGGCGCGGGCCCCGCGCCCTCCGAGCTGCCGTTCGACGAGGCCATGGACCTCGGCATCATCGGCACCATCGCCAGCTACACCACCGAGTTCACCGTCGGCGCCGGCACCGAGAACCGCAACCACAACATCGCGCTCGTCTCCGAGTTGCTCAGCAACTCGGTGGTGAAGCCGAACGACACCTGGTCGTTCAACGGCACGGCGGGGGAGTGCAACGAGGAGCGCGGCTTCAAGGGCGCGGGCGCCATCATCGACGGCGAGTACGACGACGCCGTGGGCGGCGGCATCTGCCAGGTGGCCACCACCATGTTCAACGCCGTGTACGAATCGGGCTTCCCCGTGGTCACGCGCCACAACCACTCGCTCTACATCGGCAGCTACCCCACGGGGCGCGATGCCGCGGTCAGTTGGCCCGATCTCGACCTCGTGTGGGAAAACGATTCCGCCAGCGATGTTTTGGTGCGTCTTTCTTGTGTGGACGGGGCCGTAACCGCTACACTGTACGGAGTCGATCCCGGGTATCGGGTATCAACGGACACCGGAGCGTGGAGCGAAGGCGAGCACTATGCGACCAAAACCACGGTCGACGAGACGCTCGCACCCGGTTCAAGCTACGTCAAGACCCGCGGCACCGACGGACGCAGCATCACGGTCGTTCGCACGGTGAAAGGCGAGGACGGATCCATTCTGCACGAGGACGCATTCGGCTCCGTGTACGATCCGGTGACGGAAGTGGTGGTCGAGGGGCCGAAATCCACGGAGGACGACAAGGGCGACGCTGCGACGGCGGGTGGATCATCCGACGTCCCGAGCAATGAGAGGTGATTTCCGAGGTGTACTACCAGCCAGACATCGAGACCATGCCCCGAGAGCAGCTGCGTGATCTGCAGCTGGAGCGCATGAAGCAAACCGTGCAGCACGCCTACGACAACGTGGCGTTCTACCAGGAGTCGTTCAAGGCAGCGGGCGTTGAGCCCGGCGACCTCAAAACCCTCGAAGATCTGACGGACTTCCCGTTCGTCGTCAAGCAGGACATGCGCGACGCCTACCCGTTCGGGCTGTTCGCCGTGCCGCGCAAGGACGTGGCGCGCATCCACGCATCCTCCGGCACGACGGGGCAAGCCACCGTGGTGGGCCACACCGCCGAAGACCTCAAGAACTGGGGCGACTGCTTCGCCCGCGGCATCTACATGGTGAACGGCGACGCCGACTCCACCATCCAGGTGTCGTACGGCTACGGCCTGTTCACGGGCGGTTTGGGCGCGCATGCCGGCGGCGAGGCCGTGGGCTGCTCGGTCATCCCCACGTCGTCGGGCAACACGAAGCGCCAGATCCAGATGATGAAGGACCTCGGCACCGACATCCTCGCGTGCACGCCGTCCTACGCGCTGCTCATCGCCGACACGGCCATCGAAATGGGCTACGACCCGGCCACCGAGTTCAAGATCTCGGCCGGCATCTTCGGCGCCGAGCCCGCCTCCGAGAGCATGCGCGACGACATCCGCAAGAAGCTGGGCATCCAGTACTGCGACGTGTACGGCCTGTCCGAGGTCATGGGCCCGGGCGTGGCCATGGAGTGCGCCGAGTCGAACGGCCTGCACGTGGCCGAGGACCACTTCTACGCCGAAATCGTCGATCCCGACACGCTCGAGCCGGTGCCCGACGGCACCTACGGCGAGCTCGTGTTCACCACGCTCACCCGCGCGTGCTGCCCGCTCGTGCGCTACCGCACCCGCGACGTCACGCGCATCATCGCCGAGCCCTGCGCGTGCGGGCGTACCCACCGCAAGATCGACCGCATCGTGGGCCGCACCGACGACATGCTCATCCTGCGCGGCGTCAACGTGTTCCCGTCGCAGATCGAGCAGGTCATCGTCAGCTTCCCCGAGATCGCGGCGCAGTACCAGATCATCCTCACGTCCAAGGGCCCGCTCGATCACGTCGAGCTCGACGTGGAGACGGTCCCCGAGTTCCCGTTCGACGAGATCCGCAAGCTCGAGGACCTCAAGCGCCGCCTGGCGGGAGAGCTCAAGAGCAACCTGCAGATCGCCGTCGACATCAAGATCGTCGAGCCGAAGACCATCGAGCGCAGCGAGGGCAAGGCGAAGCGCATCATCGACCTGAGAGAAGGGAAGAAGGCATGATTTCGCAGCTGACCGTATTCCTCGAGAACGAGAAGGGCCGTCTCGCGGCGGCCTGCCGCGCCGTTTCCGACGCGGGCATCAACATGCATGCGCTCAACCTGGCCGACACGGCCGACTTCGGCGTGGCCCGCATGCTGACGGACACCCCCGACGCCGCCGCCGAGGCCCTGCGCGCGCAGGGCTACCGCGCCACCGTCACGCCGGTGCTCGGCGTGCGCGTGCCGAACGTGCCGGGCGGGCTCGCCTCGCTCCTCGAGTTCATGGACGAGCAGAACGCCAACATCGAGTACGGGTACTGCTTCTCCGTGAACGCGGAGACGGCCGTCGACGTGCTGAAGGTGGAGGGCACGGACGATCTCGAAGAGAAGTTGACCGCCGCCGGCTTCGAGCCGGTACGACCGGAGGATATCTATCGCATTGACTAATACGCTGACCCATACCCTCAACCGCACGCGCGCCCGGCTCCTGGCGTGCGTGCTCGCCTGCGTGCTTGCCTGTACCGGCATCGTCGCGCCCGCCACCGCCTTCGCCGACGTGCGCAAGGCCGACGTCGTCTACGGCCAAACCGTCGACGCGCGCGGCCTGGCCGTGGCGCAGTGCCCGAGCATCGACGCCGAGTACGCCATGGTCATGGGCTCCGACGGCACGGTGTACTTCGAGCGCAACGCCTCGAGCCCCACGCAGATCGCGTCCATCACGAAGATCATGACGGGCGTCGTGGCGCTCGACGCCGTGGCAAGCGGGCTCGTGTCGCTCGACACGCCCATCACGGTGTCGGCTGCGGCCGCAAGCGTGGGCGAATCGTCCGCCGACCTGCAGGAAGGCGACGTCATGGACCTCGAGACGGCGCTCAAGGCGCTGCTCGTGCCGTCGGGCAACGACGCCGCCGTGGCCATCGCGGAGACCATCGGCCGCGCGATGGACGCGGGCGCATCCGATCCGGAGGCCGTGTTCGTGCAGGCCATGAACGACAAGGCGGCGGCGCTCGGCTGCACCGACACCGTCTACGAGAACCCGCACGGGCTCGACTTCGACGCCTACGAGGGCAACCTGCACAGCACCGCGGCCGACGTGGCCAAGGTGGTGCAGTACGCCATGACCAACGACACGTTCCGCGCCATCGTGGGCGGCGGCAGCACCGACATCCTCGTGACGCGCGGCGGCGAGAAGGTGGACATCTACCTGGAGACCACCGACGGGTTCTTCGACCTCTACGAGTACGCCATCGGCGTGAAGACCGGCGTGACGCTGCTGGCCGGGCCGTCGTTCGCGGGCGCCGCCAACAAGGACGGCCGCGAGCTGTACGCCATCGTCATCAACTCATCGTCCGAGGCGCAGCGCTTCGCCGACGCGAAGGCCCTGTGCGAGTGGGTGTACCAGCACGAGATATCCTACCAGCTGGCCAACAGCCCGCAAACCACCACGATGAACGGCACCGAGGTGCCCGTCGTGGCCGAAGTGGCGCACACGGGTTGGATCGACAAGACGGTGAAGGCGACGCTGCGCGACCCGCAGGCGGCCGTCACCATCTTCGACCTCAACGGCAACGTGAGCCAGTCGCTCGAGTTCGACGAGCTGTCCGGCAACGTGAAGGAAGGCGACAAGGTGGGCACGATCACCTTTAAGCAACGCAACGCCACCATAGCCACCATGGACCTCGTGGCGTGCGAAGATGTGAGCGCGCCCGACTTCTTCGAAGGCGTGGGCGTGTGGTGGGATCGCCTGTTCCGCGGGTTCTCGGGCCAGCCGAAAGAGGCGCAGTCCGTCACCCTGAACGAGACGCCGCTCGTCATCGACAAGACCGCTTCCGCCGTCTGAGCCGGATAGCAGAGAGGATACGCCATGAGCACCATGTGCCCCGTATGCAACAACCCCATCGATCCGCAGGCGGCCGCCTGCCCGCGTTGCGGGTTCAAGCTGCTCGGTTCGACGCAGCGCTTCGAGCCCGTGTCGCTCGGCGACGACGCGCTGCCCGTGGACAGCGCGCCCCAGGCCGCCGCAGCGCTCCATGTGGTACGCGGGCCGCAGACCGGCGTGACCTACCAGCTGGGCGACGAGCCGCTGTCCATCGGCCGCAGCCCGCAGTGCGACGTGTTCCTCAACGACATGACCGTGTCGCGCGAGCATGCCGCAGTGGAGCCCTCCGAGGGCGGCTACGTCATCCGCGACGCCAACTCGTTCAACGGCGTGTGGGTGAACAACGACAGCGTGGAAGCGCGCCGTCTCGCCTCGGGCGACGTCATCCAAATCGGCGCGTTCTGTCTCGTCTACAAAGAAGAGTAGCGCTCGCTTGAGAGCATCGGTGCGCAACGCGCGCCGTTCGGCCCGGTTTTGATCGTTTGACCGGGGCGGGCGGCGCGCGTTGCCGTATAATTTCCCGTGGGTTATCAGATGAGAAGGGTTCGCTCATGGAATTGATGTCAGGCAACGAGGCAATTGCCCAGGGGGCATGGGAGGCGGGGGCTCATATCGGCGTGGCCTACCCCGGCACTCCGTCGACCGAAACGCTCGAAGCGTTCGCGAAGAAGGACGGCGTGTACGCCGAATGGGCCGTCAACGAGAAAGTGGCCGTGGAGGTGGGCATCGGGGCGTCGGCCGCCGGCGCGCGCGTGCTGACCACGATGAAGCACGTCGGCGTGAACGTGGCCGCCGACCCGCTGTTCACCGCTGCGTATTCGGGCGTCGGAGGCGGCTTGGTGGTGCTGGCCGCCGACGATCCGGGCATGTACTCGTCGCAGAACGAGCAGGATTCCCACTGGTACGCCCGCGCGGCGCACATTCCCATGCTCGACCCGGCCGATTCGGCCGAGGCGCTGCGCTACACGCGCGAGGCCTTCGAGCTGTCCGAGCGCTTCGACGTGCCGGTGTTCATCCGCTCTACGGTGCGCGTGTCGCACACGAAGACCCCGGTGGAGCCCGGAGCGCGCGAAGACGTGACGCTCAAGGCCTACGAGAGCAACCCGGCGAAGTGGGTCATGATGCCCGCGTTCGCGAAGCCGCGCCGCAAGGTGCAGCTCGAGCGCATCGACGCGCTGCGCGCCTGGGTTGAGGACTGCCCCTACAACGAGGTGAAGCGCGGCGGCAGCGCCGTGGGCGTGGTGTGCGCCGGCGCGACGTTCATGCACGTGACCGAGGCGCTGCCCGACGCGTCCGTGTTCAAGCTGGGGTGCACGTGGCCTTTGCCCGAACGCGCGCTGCGCGCCTTCGCCGACAGCGTGGATGCGCTCTACGTGGTGGAGGAGGCGTCCGAGTACCTGAACGAGAGCGTGCGGGCGCTCGGCATCGAGGTGGCGCCGTTCGCCGCGCCGCTGCCGCGCGACGGCGAGCTCACGCCGGGCCTCGTGCGCGCGGCGTTTGGCTACGACGCGCCCACGCATGCGGACATGCCGGCCGGCATCCCCGGCCGCCCGCCGGCGCTGTGCGCAGGATGCCCGCACCGTCTCGTGTTCAAGGAGCTCGCGCGCATGAAGGCCGTCGTCACGGGCGACATCGGCTGCTACACGCTCGGCGCGCTGCCGCCGCTGTCGGCCATGGACACCACCATCGACATGGGCGCTTCGGTGAGCATGTCGCACGGCTTCGAGCTGGCGTGGGCGGGCACCGACCATCGCCCCGTCGTGGGCGTCATCGGCGACTCCACGTTCGCGCACTCGGGCCTGTCGGCGCTCATCTCCACCGTGTACAACCAGGGCGCGGGCACCGTCTGCGTGCTCGACAACCGCACGACGGCCATGACGGGCCGCCAGGGCAACCCCTTCAACGGCGAGACGCTGCAGAAGCGCCCCTCGCGCGAGCTCGACCTCGAGGGCGTCGTGCGCGCCATCGGCGTGGAGGACGTGCGCACCATCGACCCGAACGATGCGAAGGCCGTGCGCCGCGCGCTCAAGGAGGCCGTCGCCTCCGACGAGCTGTCCGTGCTCGTGTTCCGCAGCCCCTGCGTGCTCATCGACCGCATCCGCGAGACCCCCTACGCGGTGAGCGAGAGCTGCACGGCGTGCGGCGTGTGCTCGACGCTGGGCTGCCCGGCCATCGCGAAGGACCCGGCGAACGACCACGCGCTCATCGACGCCGCGCAGTGCATCGGCTGCGGCCAGTGCGCCCAGTACTGCGCCTACGGCGCCATCGTGCAACCCGCAGCCGGATCTTCGTCGGAAGGAGGCTCCCATGAGTAACGCAACAACCGTGCTTCTGTGCGGCGTGGGCGGCCAGGGCACCATCCTCGCGGCCGACCTGCTGGCGCATGCCGCGCTTGAATCGGGCTACGATGCGAAGGTGTCCGAAATCCACGGCATGTCGCAGCGCGGCGGCGCGGTGACCACCGTCGTGCGCTTCGGCAAGGACCCCGTGCGCTCCATGGTGTCCGACGAGGGATGCGCCGACTGCGTCGTGTCGTTCGAGACCACCGAGGCTCTGCGCAACCTGCCCAACGTGCGCGAGGGCGGCTACCTGCTGGTGGCCGACGAGTCCATCCAGCCGCTGCCCGTGCTCATCGGGCGCGCCTCCATGCCCGAGGGCGCCTGCGAGCGCCTGGCCGAGGCCGGCGCCACGCTCATTCCGGCGAGCCAGATCGCAACCGAGGTGGGCTCGCCGAAGTCGGTGAACGTCGTGCTGCTGGGCGCGCTTGCCACGCGCCTCGACTTCGCGCAAGATGCGTGGGAGCGCGTCATCGCGCGCCGCGTGCCGCCGAAGACGGTCGAAGCCAACCAGGCGGCGTTCCGCGCGGGCCTCGCCTTCGCGCAGGGCGCGGCATCGCAGCGTGCGGCCGCCGGCAGCGACGGGGAAGGGGCGCAGAGGGCATGAGCGTCCAGCAGATCAGCGTGTTCCTGGAAAGCCGCCCCGGTCATCTGCGCCGCGTGCTCGACGCGTTCGAGGAGGCCGGCGTGAGCGTGCGCGGCTACAGCGCCTCGGACACGGGCGATTACGGCATCGTGCGGTTCATCGTGGACGCGCCCGACAAGGCGCTCGCCGTGCTGCGCGACATGGGCGCCGCCGCCACGAGCTCGGACGTGCTGTGCGCGCGCCTCGACGACACGCCGGGCGAGCTCGCGCGCGTCATGGGCATCATGGCCGACTGCGGCATCAACGTGACGTACAGCTATTCGCTCATCTCCACCTACATCGCGCTGTCCGTGAAGGATCTGGCCCGCGCCGAGGAGCTGCTGGCGGCTAAGCCGGTGGAGCTCATCGGGCAGGACGATCTCGCGCGCCCCGTCACCGGCGAGGGTCGGTGAGCGATATGGCCGATACGTTCGACATGACCGTGAAGGGGGCGGCGCTCGCCGCCGCCGCGGCGGGCGACTTCTCCAACCTGCCCATCCACAACCCCGCCGTCGAGTGCGCCCCGCGCGAGCGCATCCGCGCCATCCAGCTGGAGAAGCTCATCGCGCAGGTGGCGTGGACGTACGAGCGCGTGCCCTGGTACCGCGCCCGCATGGACGAGCTGGGCGTGACGCCCGCCGACATCAAGACCCTCGACGACGTGCGGAAACTGCCGTTCACGGACAAGTCCGCGCTGCGCGACACGTTCCCGTACGGCCTGTTCGCCGTGCCGCTCGACGAGGTGGTGGAGCTGCACGCGTCCTCGGGCACCACGGGCAAGCCCATCGTGGTGGGCTACAACGCCAGCGACATGGACATGTGGGCCGACTGCATCATGCGCCTCGTGCAGATGGCGGGCGTCGTGCCCGGCGACCGCGCGCAGATGGCGTTCGGCTACGGCATGTTCACCGGCGGCTTCGGCCTGCACTACGGGCTGCAGAAGCTGGGCTGCATGATGATTCCCGCCGGGTCGGGCAACACCGAGCGGCACATCGCCATGATCGAGGATTACGGCACCACCGTGCTCGTGGCCACGCCGTCCTACGCCCTGCACGTGTGCGAGGTGGGGGAGAAGATGGGCTACGACTGGGAGCGCTCGCCGTTGCGCGTGGGCCTGTTCGGCGGCGAGCCGTGCCCGCCGGGCCTCAAAGCCGAGATCGAGAGCCGCATGCACATCGTGTGCACCGACAACTACGGCCTGACCGAGGTCATGGGCCCGGGCGTGTCGGGCGAATGCCTGGCCGCGCGCGACATGCAGCACATCGCCGAAGACCACTTCCTGTGGGAGGTCGTCGACCCCGACACCGGCGAGCCGGTGGGCGAGGGCGAGACGGGCGAGCTCGTGCTCACGCCGCTCGGCAAGCAGGCCATCCCCGTGCTGCGCTACCGCACGCACGACCTGACGCGCGTCATCACCGAGCCCTGCGCCTGCGGCCGCACGACGGCCCGCATGCAGAAGGTGCGCGCCCGTTCGGACGACATGCTCATCATCCGCGGCACGAACGTGTTCCCCTCGCAAGTGGAGGACGTGCTGGCCGGCATCGACGGCGTCACGCCCCACTACCGCATCGTCGTGGAGAACGTGAACGGCCTCGACCGCATGACCGTGCACGTCGAGCTCAAGCCCGAAGCGTTCAGCGACTCCTTCGAGGACATGGAGGCCCTGCGCGCGTCCATCGCTGAGAAGCTCAAGGGCGTGCTGCTCGTCGGCGTCAAAGTGAAGCTCGTCGAGCCCGGCGGCATCGAGCGCACCACCGGCAAAGCCAAGCACGTGGAAGATCTGCGGTAGGACCGGATCGGAGGACGTACATGCCAGTCGCAGCTCCCGCTCCCGTCGTGGGGCGGTTTGCTCCTTCGCCTACGGGGCGGATGCATGCGGGCAACGTGTTCGCGGCGCTTGCCGCGTGGCTCGTGGCGAAGTCGCAGGGCGGTCGCATCGTCCTGCGCATCGAGGACCTCGACGCCGAGCGCTCGAAGCCGCAGTACGTCGACGCGGTGCAGCGCGATTTCGAGGCGCTCGGACTCACGTGGGACGAGGGACCGTACTTCCAGCACGATCGCACGGAAGCCTATCGGGCTGCCTTCGACGAGCTGCGCGAGCGCGGGCTCGTGTACCCCTGCTTCTGCACGCGCGCCGACCTGCACGCGGCGTCGGCCCCGCATCGGGGCGAGAAGCCCGTGTACCCCGGCACCTGCCGCAGCCTCTCGGAGGGCGAGTGCGCCCGCCGCGCGGCGGAGCGCACGCCGGCGCAGCGCCTCATCGTGCCCGACGCTGCCGTCGCCTTCGACGACCTCGTGCAGGGCCGCTACGCGCAGAACCTCGCCACGGACTGCGGCGACTTCCTCGTGCAGCGCTCCGACGGCGCCTTCGCCTACCAGCTTGCCGTCGTGGTGGACGATGCGGCGCAGGGCGTGAACTCGGTCGTGCGCGGCGTGGACCTGCTGTGCTCCACGCCGCAGCAAATCCACCTGCAAACGCTGCTCGGCCTGCTGCATCCCGTCTACGCGCACATCCCGCTGCTCGTCGCCGAACGCGACCGGCGGCTGTCCAAGCGCGACCGCGACGCGGCGCTCGACGCCTTGCTCGCGCGCTTCAAGACGCCTGCGGGCGTCGTCGGCCACATCGCCGGCATCACGGGCCTCGCGCCCACCTGCGACCCCGCCACGCCCGAAGAGCTGCTCGCCGGCTTCGACGCGGCGACGTTGGGCGCGCGGTTCGACGATCTCGTCCAAGTGACCTGGCGCTAGGGGAGGGCCATCGTGAACAGGGAAGAACTCGTGCTGACCAGCTTCAGCGATCTCGTGAACAAGCTCGTGCTGCTCAACAAGCACACCATGGAGGAGCGGCTCGGGGGCTACACGTCCTCGGAGGTGCACGCCGTGGAGTACCTCGCGAAGCACGATGACTGCAACGTGACGAGGCTCGCCGACGCGTTCTGCATGACGCGGAGCGCGCTCAGCAAAGTGACTAAGAAGCTCATGGAGAAGGGGCTCGTCGAAACCTACCGCAAGCCCGACAACAAGAAGGAAGTCTACGTCGCCCTCACCGCGAAGGGCCGGGACGTGGCTGCCGTGCACGATGCGGCCCACGAGGCGTTCGGTCGACGCGACGAAGCGGTGTTCCAGCAGTTCAGCGACGAGGAGTTCGAACGCGTGCTCGCGTTCGCCGATGCCTACCGCGCCCATCTCGAGGCCGAGCTGCGCGCGCTCGACGACGGAGCACCCTCCGCGTAGCGCCCGCGCCGCCCCGAACCTGCTGAACTCCCTGCAGCACGCCGCCCGGTATCTCTGCCAAAATAAATGTTTCCAAGGAATCAATAACGTGCTAAAGTATGTGAGTCCTAGGAAACAATCTGCGCAGCAGATTCGCTGCATCCCTTCACACGATCAAGGTTCGAGGTATTCCCATGTTCCCACCTTCTTCTCGCGCGCCTCGCGGCGCCGGGCACTCCGTCGACCCGAAAGCCCTCGCGTTCGGTCTCGCGTCGACGTTTCTCTGCGGCATCGGCTTCAGCATCATCATGCCGGTCCTGCCGTTTCTCGTGCAGCCCTATGTGAGCGACCCTGCGCAGCAGGCCACCGTGGTCACGCTGCTCGTATCGGTGTACGCCGCCTGCGTGTTCCTCGTCGCCCCCGGCCTCGGCGCGCTGAGCGACCGCTTCGGCCGCCGCCCGCTGCTGCTCGTCTGCCTGCTGGGCTCCGCCGCGGGCTATCTCGTGCTCGGCATCGGGGGCGCGCTCGGCGTGCTGTTCGTCGGCCGCATCATCGAAGGTCTCACGGGCGGCAGCATCGGCACCATCTTCGCGTACTTCGCCGACATCACGCCGCGCGACGAGCGCACGAAGTACTTCGGATGGGTGAGCGCGCTGTCGGGCGCGGGCGTGATCATCGGCCCTGCCGTGGGCGGTCTGCTCGCGCAGTTCGGCGCCTCGACGCCCCTGTTCTTCGGCGCGGGCGTCACGCTGCTCAACTGCATCTTCGGCTTCTTCTGCATGCCCGAGAGCCTGGCCGCATCCGCGCGCATCCCCGCCGTGCCCCTCGCGCGGCTCAACCCGTTCACCCAGTTGAAGGGCGTGCTGTCCCTCGGCACCATCGGGCTGCTGCTGTGCGGGGCGCTGCTGGTGTGGACGGCGTCCGGGTCGCTGCAGGGCATCTTCTCGCCGTTCTGCCTCGACGTGTTCGCTTGGGACCCCGCCGTCATCGGGCTCGTGTTCTCCATCCTGGGCGTGCAGGACATCGTGGCGCAGGGCCTCGTCATGCCGCGTCTGCTGCGGCGGCTGAGCGACGTGCAGATCGCCGTCGTGGGCATGGGCGCGGAGGTGGCCGGGTACGCCCTCATCGCCGCGTCGGCGCTTGCGGTGCAGTCGGCGCTGTTCGTGGTCGCCGTCTTCGCCTACGGTTTCGGCGATTCCATCTTCGGCCCGTCGTGCAACGGCATGCTGTCGAAGGCGGCCGACGAGGCCGATCAGGGCCGGACGCTCGGCGCGAGCCAGTCCCTGCAGTCGCTTGCACGCATCGTCGGCCCCCTCGCCGGCGGCCAGCTGTACGTGCTGCTGGGCCCCGCCGCGCCCGCCTGCATGGGCGCGCTGCTCGTGGCGTGCGCCATCCCCGTGCTGCGCGCCGGCGCGCAGCACGGCCGCGCTCGTGCGCGCCGGCGCACGGTAGGCGCACAGCCCGCTCCCGCGCCCGATAACCCCCGTGCCCGATAGCCCCTCGCGCCCGACTCCCCTCGTTTTCTTGAAACGCGGGATATCGGTGCGCTTGCGGCTCATCGTATGACGCGCTTGGGCTATACTAACGAGCGGCTGCGGTGGAGGGAACCTGCCTCGAGGGGGCGGGACGCAGCTCACAGGGGGAGAGCCATGGAAGCTGGCAAAGCGCGCAAGCGCGCGCAATCGTTCTTCGCGGCGCACAACGAGGCGTTCACCATCGCCGTGTTCTGCCTTTCGGCGTGCGAGGTGTTCTTCATCTACCGGAACTTCCGCATACCCGCCCGCGCGCTCGAGCAGATCACGCTGCCCATGCTGGGCAGTTTCATCGCGGTGTTCGTCGCGCTCGTGGCCTGCATCGTGATGCTGGGCGCTTCGGTGCTGTTCGGCAAGCGCATCGAGAACGACCGCGTGCTCGTGGCAGCGGCCGTGTGCGCCTCCGTGGCCCCGCTCGTGCAGCTCGTGGCGGTGCACATGCTGCATCAGGCGTGGCTCATCCTGCCGTGCGTCATCTTCACGTCGGGAGGGTGCGTGTGCTTCCTTCCCGAAGTGGTGCGGCGCCTGGCCGCCGCGGGCGTCACCTGCTCGGTGCGCTGCAGCATCGCCTGCTGCATCGAGCTGCTCGTCGTGGCGCCGCTGTCGAGCCTCGTGCCGCTCGAGGTGTTCATCGCGTTCATGAGTCTCATCCCGCTGCTCATGCTGGTGTACTTCCGCCTGTCGGAGCCGGCGAGCAGGGCGGCGCGCATCAAGGCGGTGCCCGGTCAGAAGGTGCCGAAGATCCTGCTGCTCACCATCCTCATGGCGGGCGTGATGGAGGGCGTCGTGGCCGCCGTGGACGACGCGAAGATGCCCTCGGACGTGAAGATGGTCATCTTCTCGCTCGCTTTCGTCGTGTCGGCCGTGCTCATCTTCGCCATCCTGCTGCACCTGCGGGGCAGCTTCAACAGCGCGCTGTTCCGGATGTGCCTGCCCGTCATGGCGGCCGGCATCGCGCTGTTCGTGCTCGAGGGCAACCATGCGCTCAACGGCGGCTCGCTGCTGTTCCTCATCGGCCGGCAGCTGTTCGCCGCCACCATCCTCGCGCTCGTCGTGTACCTCATCCGCTATCAGGACTCCGACTACTACCTGCTCAGCCTGGGCGTGGTGATCGGCGCCATGATGGGCAGCTTCATCGGTCTCATGCTGTTCCACTTCTTCGGCCAGGCGGCCGACCCGGCGCTGCTGCCCCCGGCGTTCATCGTGTTTCTGCTGCTGTTCGTGTTCGTGTCGGCCATGTACCTCATGAACGCGAGCAACCTGAAAACCCGCTGGGGCATGACGGCCATCGACGACTCCGACGAGCAGGTGGGGCTCACGCTCGAGCAGAGCTGCCTCATCCTGGCCGATCAGTGGAAGCTCACGAAGCGCGAGTGCGAGATCGTGGCGCTCATGGCGCGCGGCAAGGACAAGCAGGCCATCGCCGAGAAGCTGTTCATCTCGGAGGGCACCGTGAAGGTGCACGCCCGCAACATCTACCAGAAGATGGGTATCCATTCCAAGCAGGAGCTGATCGGCCTCGTGGAGAGCACCGAGGAGAGTATCAAGGAGTAGTAGGCGTTTCTCCTGATGATTCGTCTACCACCTCAGGTGGTATTTCGCTTAACGCGGCAAAATATGCTCGCAAGGGGTATGGGCTTCGTTTGCCCTCGTACTCGATACTGATGCCCGTGACGGGGGCGCTGACGAGGCGCCGCCGGAACGATCAGGGAAGAGACGAGAGAGCAAACGGAGGAGAGATGTCGCTACATATGAGCCGCCGAAGTTTCGTGAAGACTTCGGCCCTGGCAGCATCGTCAGCGTTGCTGCTGAACACCACCAGCGCATTCGCTCAAGAGGGCGAGGGGAGCGCACCGTCGAGCGGGGACGACGTGCAGGTGATCCCCAGCGCATGCCGCCAGTGCTACGGGCGCTGCGCGCTGTTCGGGCACGTCAAAGACGGACGCCTCGTGAAGGTGGAGGGCAACCCCGACCTGTTCAGCGAGGGCACCCTGTGCGGGCGCGCGTTCGCCATCCCGCAGGAGCTGTACAACCCCACGCGCATCCGCTACCCGCAGAAGCGCGTCGGCGAGCGAGGCGCGGGGCAGTGGCAGCGCCTCCCGTGGGCGGACGCCTACGAGACCGCGCGCGACGAGTACACGAAGATCGGCGAGGAAT
>ENA-OQNO01001138-OQNO01001138.1-human-gut-metagenome-genome-assembly--contig:-NODE-1138-length-19228-cov-3.772682_pt1 | contig 19228 bp, 18 predicted proteins | sample MGYA00242629_ERZ504880 | MGnify/ENA primary metagenome ERZ504880 (study PRJEB26092, sample SAMD00036377) | human gut metagenome | host: Homo sapiens | study: EMG produced TPA metagenomics assembly of... | reverse complement strand
GGTACTCGGCCTGTAGGTGGAAGAGGACTGGAAAGCCGCCTGCCACCGCGTGGTGGAGCTGCTGACCAACGAAGGACTTGGCCATACGCTGGTGATCCACACCCGTAATCAGGACGTCATCCGCCAGTTCAGCCTCGAAAAACCGGTCAACCGCATTCTGATTAACACCCCAGCGGCGCTCGGCGGGATCGGCGCGACCACCAACATCTCTCCGGCGCTGACTCTCGGCTGCGGCGCGGTCGGCGGCGGCTCCAGCTCCGACAACGTCGGCCCGATGAACCTGCTCAATATCCGCAAAGTCGGCTATGGCGTGCGTTCGATTGACGAGCTTCGCGCGCCGGGCAGCCGCCCTGAGCCCCAGCCAACCATCGTTACTCCGGCGAGCGATCCGCAGCGCAGCATTCTTGATGACGCGCGTTTCAACGCTCCGGCGAACGCCGCGCCAGCGCGCTCCGCAGGCAACGATGACCGTTTCGCCAGCGCAGGCGCCGCCAGTATGGAAGGTGAAATCAACGAACAAAATGTGGAACGCGTTATTCGCCAGGTGCTGGAGCGCCTCGCTAAGTAACGCACTGATATAAGGCGATAAACGATGATTCTCGCAAAGGTAACCGGCCATGTCGTCGCCACGCAGAAATGCGATGAGCTACGCGGCAGCAACCTGCTGTTGATCACCCGCTTAGATGACAAACAGCAGCCGATGAAAGACCAGACCTGGGTTGCCGTCGATAACGTCGGCGCCGGCATGCACGACATCGTGCTGGCGGAAGAGTACTTCGCGCTCAATAAAGACCGCTACAAAGCGATGTCGGTGGTCGCCATTGTCGAGAACGTGTTTCGGGACGCCTAACAGGAGTGAATAGCCCAATGAGTGAATTTTTACTGAAACCGCGGATTTGCTTCGGTCAGGACGCCCTCTCGGTGCTGAACGAACTTTCCGCCCGCAGCGTGCTGCTGGTGACCGATAAAGCGATGGTCAAGTTTGGTCTCGCCGAGCGCGTCACCGCCCTGTTGCGCCAGCGTGGGATCGCCTGGCAGATGTGGGACGACGTGGTGGCGGATCCGGATATCGCCACCGTAGTGCGCGGCATGAAGTTAATGGATAACCACTACCCGGATCTGGTTATCGCGCTCGGCGGCGGTTCGGTAATCGATGCCGCCAAAGCGGTTATTTTCTCCCTGGCGCAAACCCGTCCGCAGACTGACCGCCCGCGTCCATGCTTTGTCGCTATCCCAACCACCAGCGGTACCGGCTCGGAAGTCACCGCCTTTTCGGTGGTGAAAGCCAACGCGGAAAAGCTGGTACTGGTGGATGCGTCGCTGCTGCCGGATATCGCCATTCTTGACCCGTCGCTGGTGGCTTCGGTGCCGCCGGCGATTACCGCCGACACCGGCATGGACGTGCTGTGTCACGCCCTTGAGGCCTACGTCTCCCGCGCCGCCAGCGACTTTTCCGACGCGCTGGCGGAGAAAGTGGTGCAGCAGGTATTTCGCTATCTGCCGACCTGCTGGCGCAGCGGCGACAACCTGCAGGCGCGCGAAAAGATGCATAACGCCTCCTGCATGGCGGGGATGGCCTTCACCAACGCGTCGCTTGGGATAACCCACAGCCTGGCCCACGCCCTCGGCGGCGTCTTCCGCGTGCCCCATGGCCGCGCCAACGCCCTGTTGATGGCGCAAGTCGTCGCCTGGAACGCCGATTTCGACGGTCAGTGCGACACCCTTGCGGCAACGAAATATGCCCGTCTGGCGCATCTACTGGATCTGCCAGCCGCCTCGCCGCGCCAGGGCGTCGCCAGCCTGCTGGTCGCCATTCAGGCTTTAAAAGAAGAGATGAGCATGCCCTCCGGCATTAGCGACACCGGCATTGAGGCGGCTGAATTCGAACGCCGTTTGCCGGAGATGGTCGGCCAGGCGCTGCGCGACAGCTGTACCCCTACCAACCCACGCGCGCCGGACGCTAACACGTTAACCGAGCTTTATCGCCGGGCCTGGTCCGGTCATCCCGTACAGGGCCACTGATAACAAGATTTGGAGAACCTTACCCATGGCACACTACAGCTTAACGCCGCGCGTCAAAGTGCTGGCAGACCGTTTACGCGCGCAGGCAAGCACCCTGTGCACCGAGCACGCCGCGATCCTCAGCGCGCTGGATAGCGATATCGCGGGCATTCCCGCCGCCGTCAAACCGGCTCGCCGTTTCTATGAACTGATGCGCCAGCTGCCGCTGACCATCAGCGCCGACGAACTGATTGTCGGTAACCAGACCCGTAAACCGCACGGGGCGATTTTCCATGATGAAAGCGCCGCGCATCGCCCATCCGTGTTCCAGTTCCTCAACCTCAACAGCGATCTCGATTCACCGGACTACAACCTGGTCGTCGAAAAAGGCGTGCTGGCGATTAAGCACCAGTTGGAAGAGAAAACCCGCGCCCTCGGCAGCGCCGTTAGCCGCAGCGGGATGGATGAAGTCAACGGCTGCCGCGCCGCCATCTACGCCTGCGACGCCCTGCTCGCGCTGGCGCAAAATCTGGCCAACAGCGCCGAACAGCTGGCGGCCGCGGAAACCAATGCTTATCGCAAAGCCGAGCTGCTCGATAGCGCGGCCATTCTGCACCACGTTCCGGCCCATCCGGCGCGTAATTTTAAAGAAGCCTGCCAGGCGTTCTATCTGTTCCAGCTGGCGCTACAGCTGGATAACGGCAGCTATGCGGTTAACCCGCAAGGGGCGGATATCGCGCTACTGCCTTACTTCCAACGCGATATCAACAGCGGCGCGCTGAATACCCAGCAGGCCTATGAAATCGTGGAGTGCCTGTGGTTCAAGCTGGCGGAACTGAGCGAAGTCCGCGCCGCCTGCGCCATTGACGGCTATCCGATGCTCGACGCCATGCTGCGCGGCGCCGCTTTTGACAACGCCGAAGTGAACGAACTCTCGGCGATGTTTATCAGCGCCCAGCGCAACCTCAGCGCGCTGAATCTGCCGGTACGTCTGTTTAGCGGCGTACAGCAGGTCAGCCACGCGCCGTTCGCCGCCTGCGCCGACACGCCGGCGATGGAAGGCTTAACCCCGCGTATGCAGCGCCTGCGTAACCACTACCTGACGGTGCGCCCGAGTGTCTCTATCTATCGCGCGCTGGCCTTTACCGAAGTGGTCAAAGCCAACCCTGGCATGCCGACCATTCTGCTACGGGCGAAAGCCTTCCGCCACGCCTGCGAAACCGCGCCGATTCTGATTCAGGACGATGAGCTGATCGTCGGCCATCCGTGCGGCAAGCCTCGCGCGGGCGCCTTCTCGCCGGATATCGCCTGGCGCTGGGTGCGCGACGAGCTCGACACCATGAGCACCCGCCCGCAGGATCCGTTTGAAATCAGCGAAGCGGATAAAAAAACCATTCGCGAAGAGATCGTCCCGTTCTGGGAAGGGCGTTCGCTGGACGAGATTTGCGAAGCGCAATACCGTGAGGCCGGCGTCTGGGCCTTCAGCGGCGAGACCTTCGTCAGCGATCTCTCCTATCACCAGATTAACGGCGGCGGCGATACCTGTCCGGGCTACGACGTGCTGCTATTCACCAAAGGGATGAACGGCATTAAAGCCGATGCCGAAGCGCATCTGGCCAGCCTGAGCATGGAAAACCCGGAAGATATCGACCGTATCTACTACTACAAAGCGGCGATTGAAACCTGTGAAGGGGTGGTCAACTACGCCCGCCGCATCGCCGCCCACGCCCGCGAACTGGCGGCTAAAGAGCAAAACGCCCAGCGCCGCGCCGAGTTGCTGACCATCGCCGACGTCAACGAAAACGTGCCGGCCAATCCGCCGAAGACCTTGCAGGAAGCGCTGCAGAGTATCTGGACCGTCGAATCACTGTTTGAAATCGAAGAAAACCAGACCGGGCTGTCGCTGGGGCGCGTCGACCAGTACTGCTACCCGATGTTCGAAGCCGATATCCGCGAAGGCCGCCTGACCCACGACACCGCGCTGGAGCTGCTGCAGGCGTTCATCATCAAATGCGCCGAACTGATGTGGATGTCGAGCGAGCTGGGAGCGAAATATTTCGCGGGTTATCAGCCGTTTATCAACCTCACCGTTGGCGGCCAGAAACGTAGCGGCGGCGATGCCTGTAACGACCTGACCTATCTGATTATGGACGCCGTGCGCTTCGTGAAGGTTTACCAGCCGTCGCTGGCCTGCCGTATCCACAACCAGTCGCCGCAGAAATACATGGAAAAAATCGTCGACGTGGTGAAGGCGGGAATGGGCTTCCCGGCCTGCCACTTCGATGACTCCCACATCAAGATGATGCTGCGCAAAGGCTTCGATTTTGAAGACGCCCGCGATTACTGCCTGATGGGCTGCGTTGAGCCGCAGAAATCCGGGCGCATCTACCAGTGGACCTCCACCGGCTACACCCAGTGGCCTATCGCTATCGAGTTCGTGCTCAACCGCGGGCGGATGGTGCTGTTCGATAGCTATCAGGGGCTGGATACCGGCGACCTGCGCGACCTGCGCACCTTCGACGATTTCGACGCGGCGGTGAAACAGCAGATCGCCCATATCGTGCGCCTGTCGGCCATCGGCACCGTCATCAGCCAGCGCGTCCACCGCGATGTGGCGCCGAAGCCGCTGATGTCGCTGCTGGTCGAAGGCTGCATGGAGAGCGGCAAAGATGTCGCCGCCGGCGGCGCGATGGTCAACCACGGTCCGGGGCTGATTTTCTCCGGCCTGGCGACCTACGTCGATTCGATGGCGGCGATCCGCAAGCTGGTGTTTGAAGAGAAGAAATACACCCTTGAGCAGATCCGCGATGCGCTGCTGGCCAACTTTGAAGGTTACGAAGCGCTGCGCCGCGACTGCCTGAACGCGCCGAAATACGGTAACGACGATAACTACGTCGACCAGTACGCGCTGGATATTACCGAATGGACCGAGAAAGAGTGCCGTAAGTACAAGATGCTCTACTCGACCCTCAGCCACGGCACCCTGTCTATCTCCAACAACACGCCAATCGGCGAGTTGACCAACGCCACGCCGAACGGCCGCCTGGCGTGGATGCCGCTCTCCGACGGCATCAGCCCAACCCAGGGCGCGGATAAACAAGGCCCGACGGCGATTATCAAGTCGGTCAGCAAGATGAACGTGGAAACCATGAACATCGGCATGGTGCACAACTTCAAGTTCCTCAAAGGGCTGCTGGATACCCCGGAAGGACGCCACGGCTTGATTACCCTGCTGCGTACCGCCTCGATTCTCGGCAACGGCCAGATGCAGTTCAGCTACGTCGATAACGAAGTGCTGAAGAAGGCGCAGCAAGAGCCGGAGAAATACCGCGACCTGATCGTTCGCGTCGCTGGCTACAGCGCCTACTTCGTTGAGCTGTGCAAAGAGGTCCAGGACGAGATCATCAGCCGTACGGTGATTGAGAAGTTCTAGTTCTCTTAAAGAGAATTAAATGAGCTGTATTTGAGAAATAACCGGAAGTTCTCCGTCCCGTAACGGGACGGAGCGGGAGGCAAGCGTGATCGCAAAACAAGAATTAACGGGCCGAATTTTCAATATCCAGAAATATTCGATCTATGACGGCGATGGCATTCGCACGCTGGTGTTTTTTAAGGGCTGCAACATTCGCTGCCCGTGGTGCGCCAACCCGGAAGGGCTGAACAGCCAGTTCCAGGTGATGTTCTCGCACGACAAATGCATTAACTGCGGCGACTGCGTCAGCGTCTGTCCGGCGGGTATTCATTATCGGGCGGAAGAGAACGGCGAAATGAAGCACTTCGTCAACCGCAATAAAGACTGCATCGGCTGCCGCAAATGCGAAGAGATTTGCACCCAGAACGCGCTGGACATTATGGGCAAGGACGTCACCGTCAGCGAGCTGATGGAGATCATCATGCAGGACTACGACTTCTACATCTCCTCCGGCGGCGGCGTGACCATCGGCGGCGGCGAGATGAGCCTGCAGACCGATTTTGCCGTCGCCTTATTTAGCGAATGCAAAAAAATGATGATTAACACCGCCGTCGAAACCCAGGGCACCACCCCGCTTGCCAACTACCAGAAGCTGGCGCCGGTCACCGACACCTTCTTGTTCGACCTTAAGCAGATTAACAGCGAACACCACAAAGCGATGCTCGGTATCGGCAACGAAGGGATCCGCCGCAATCTCGAATGGCTGGTGGATTCCGGCGCCAACGTCATTGTGCGTATGCCGCTCATTCGCGGCTACAACGACTCATTCGACGCCATTACCGGCGCCATTGATTACGTACAGAAGCTGGCGAAGCGTGGAAATATTCGCCGCATCGACATGCTGCCGTACCACCAGTTGGGACGCAAAAAGTACGAACGCCTGGATATGCCCTACCCGATTACCCAGGACCCGTCTTATACACCAGACGAACTGGACCGGCTGGAAACCTTCTTCCAGCAATTTGATTTTGATATTCGCTTAGTCCGCCATTAACAGGAGCCGACCATGAAAAGTTTAGGCGTAATTGAAACGCGAGGATGGGTCGCCGCCATTCAGGCCGTCGACGCCGCCTGTAAAGCTGCGGGAGTGACCTGCATTGGCTATCGCAAACCAGGCTCCGGGCTGGTGAGCGTCTGCTTTGAAGGGGAGATCAGCGCCATCCACACCGCCATTGAACGCGGCGTGGCGGTCGCAGGCGCCGAGCACACCGTGAAGTCGCTGGTGATTGCCCGCCCGGAGCGCTGCGTGGTTGAAGCGTTAAGCAACCTCAAAGGCAACCCGCCGCGCGAGCAAAAAACGGCCGAACCGGTGGTTATCCCCGCCCCGGAACCTATCGTCCCCCCTGCCGCCCCGAACGAAACGGAAGATAAACATCCGGCGCTGAAGAAAGGGAAGAAGTCATGATCGACACCCTGGTTCGCGAAAAAATCGCCGCCCGCCTGAGCGCAACGGCGCCGGCGATCCCGGTGGGGATCTCCAACCGCCACGTCCATCTCGCGCAACAGGACGTCGAGGCGTTGTTCGGCAAAGGCTACAGCCTGACGCCGTTTAAACCGCTGCGCCAGCCGGGGCAGTTCGCCGCCCAGGAGTGCGTGACCGTTGTCGGGCCGAAGGGCTCGCTGACCAACGTCCGTGTCCTCGGGCCGACCCGCCCGGTTTCGCAACTGGAAGTGTCGCGCGCCGACTGCTTCACGCTCGGGATTAAGGCGCCAGTTCGTGAGTCCGGCCAGTTGGAGAATGCCGGTAGCGCGCTGCTGATTGGGCCCGCTGGTCACGTTGAACTCCATTCGCAGGTGATCTGCGCCTGGCGGCATATTCACATGTCGCCGCAGGACGCACGCCGACTCAACGTTAGCAATGGCCAGAAGGTCAGCGTGCGCCGCAACGGCGAGCGCCAGCTGACGTTCGATGAAGTGGTGGTGCGGGTGCGCGATGACTTCGCGCTGGAGTTTCACATTGACACCGAAGAAGCCAATGCCGCCGGGTTGAAAAACGGCGCGCAGGTGACGCTCATCGGCTAACGGAGGCTCGCCATGACCGACGAACAGATTGAAGGTTTAGTTGTGCGTGTTTTGCAGCGCCTGCGCCCGCCGGTACTGGTGATAGTGACCGCCGCTGATGGCTATCGCGCGGCTATCCGCCAACGCCTGGCGGGAAGCGGCTATCCGCTACGCCTCGCGCTGGAGGATGGCCTCGCTGACGCCGCCGCGTGGCGGGAGGTCGGCGAGATAATTTCCTCTTCGGCCTGGCAGGATGCCCTGCCGTCAGCGCCGTGGCGGGCGGTACTGCTGCCGTTTCTCGATTATCCGCTGGCTTCAGACCTGCTGAACGGCACGCTCAGCAGCCCGCTCGCCCGCTGCGCGCACGAGGCGCTGCTGGCGGGTATTCCCGTGCTGGCGCTGCGCTACCACTGCGATCCGCTCAGCGAACTCAACCAACTGCGCGGGGCGCAGGCCGACAGCGCCTATGCCGGGCATCTGCAGGCCACGCTGGCTCGTCTGGAAGCCTGCGGCGTCTTCCTCGGCACCATGAATGAGCTGCTGGCGACGCTGGACGCGCCCACCGCGCCTGCCGCCGCCAGCAGCGAACCGCGCCGTTATCTCACCGTCACAGACGTGGTGAATAATCCGGCGCTGGCGGCGGCCCCGCACGCGCAGCTGACCGATGCAGCCATTGATTATTTAAAAAACAGAAAGATATGACCTTACCCAACTATGAACCTGGAGCTTAACGATGTCTTCGAAAACAAAATGCTGGTTATGGATGCTGCTGGTTATCCTCTCCGAAACCTCGGCAACCTCGACGTTAAAAATGTTCGGTAGCAGCGAAGGCAGCACAAAAATGCTACTGCTCGTATTACTGATTGCACTCTATTGCACCTGCTATTACTCGCTCTCAAGGGCGGTGAAAGATATCCCGGTCGGCCTGGCGTACGCCACCTGGTCCGGCACCGGTATCCTGGTGGTCTCGACGCTGGGAATGGCATTCTACGGCCAGCATCCGGATACCGCCGCCATCATCGGCATGGCGGTGATCGCCAGCGGCATCGTTATCATGAACTTGTTCTCGAAAATGGGTTCCGAAGAGAGCGAAGAGGCTACGCCCGTCACGCCAGTCGCCTCCATGGATAAAAAAATCGCCAACTAACAGGAAAGGAATACCCTATGTTTAATCTCGGATTTTTATGGCTGGCGCTGTCTATCGGCTCCGAAATCACCGGCACCTCGATGATCAAAAAGACCAACGGCTTCAGCAAGCTGGCGCCTTCAGTGCTGGTGGTCTGCGCCTACGGCCTGTGCTACTTCGCTCTCACCCGCGCGATGAGCACCATTCCAGTGGGCGTAGCCTACTCGCTGTGGTGCGGCTTCGGTATCGTCGGCGTCACCATCTGCTCCATGATCCTCTATAAGCAGAAACCGGACCTGGCGGCCATTATCGCCATGGCGCTGATTATCTCCGGCGGCGTGATCATGAACGTCTTCTCGACTATGTAATAACGGTTTTTTTATCTTGCCGGGCGGCGGCTACGCCTTGCCCGGCCTACCGTAAATTTATTCACCATGCTGGGTGAGGGCCGTGATTTGCATGGACTTCGCCTCGGCATTTGTCGGTAGCGCGATTCCGGGCACCATCAGGCCCCTCAGAATATGACATAATCAGGAAAGTATATTTTGGCTTAATTCAATCGTTTTCATTCACAGGGCCCCATTGATCCACAATGATGAAATATATTAAAAAGAGCCTTGTGTTGAGCACTATCATCAACAAAAAACTGGCAACCAGCGATCTGCAACACCTGGAACAACTAAAGGATCGGTTAAAAAGCCGATTCGGCGCGGCGCCTGGTATACACATGGCCGGTATTCCTATCGCGATCAGCATGATACTTGCTATCTTTTGCTACGCGATGCCCCAGGTTTATGTATGGATGCTACTCTTTCGCTGGTTAGGAATACCTGAATACAAAGTACTGATGGGAGTATTTTTTGCAGCGATCGTATATTGCGTAGTCATCATGACTACAACCTTACTGACTGCTCGAGGCTCTTTAAACGGATATAAATTACATTTGATTATTATCACGCTGACAGGAATAACTAGCATTATCTATTTTATCTGCTCCTGGTTTTCATTTTTATTCGGCGCGGTAGATAATTATACGCCGCAAATAACATCTGCTTTAGGTTTGATGTTTTTCTGCCTGAATATCATGTGGATGAATTCATCATCATTTTACCATTCAATAGTCTTGACGTTACATAACCGCGTATGGCGAAAACAATTGAAAATAGAAGAACAGCACATATGATCCCCCCAGTCAGAGGTACCAAATTCAGAAAAACCTGCTTACGAGCAGGATTGCAGATTGCTGAGTAATACTTTATACGCAACAGGTTTACCCCGCCGTGATTTCGTGGCAGGATAAAAAGATGAACAGAAACGTTATCGTTACCTACCCCCATCGTTGGTGGCTGCCTGCATAACAGGCGGCAAGATACACGTTTCCATTTTCAAAGCCGCCGGAAGGCGGCTTTGTTATTTCCAGGACGTCTTTCGGCTGAACAGTCTGATAAGGAGTCCCTGATGAACCATCCACAAACCATCCTCACCGGCGACCGCCCGACCGGCCAACTACATCTTGGCCACTACGTCGGCTCGCTGCGCCAGCGCGTCACGCTGCAGCACGACCACCAGCAGTTTATCCTGATCGCCGACCTGCAAGGGCTCACCGATAACGGCAGCAACCCGCAAAAAATCAGCCACCATATCCTCGAAGTCATGGCCGATTATCTGGCCGTCGGCATCGACCCCAGGCTCACCACTATTTGCCTGCAGTCCGCTCTGCCCGCGCTGGCGGAGCTCAGCGCGCTGTATATGAATATCGTCACCGTCGCTCGCGTGGAACGTAATCCGACGGTAAAAAATGAGATTGCCCAGAAGGGATTCGCCCGCTCGCTGCCGGTTGGCTTCCTCGCCTATCCGATTAGCCAGGCCGCCGATATCACCGCCTTCAAAGCCGAGCTGGTGCCGGTGGGCGACGATCAGCTACCGATGATTGAGCAGACCAATGAAATCGTCCACAAAATGAATAGCCTCACCGGCGAACCGGTACTGCGCCACTGCAAAGCGCTACTCAGCGAAGTGAGCCGCCTGCCGGGCGTCGACGGTAATGCCAAAATGTCGAAATCGCTGGGCAATACGCTGATGTTATCAGCCAGTGAAGAGGAGATTCACCGCGCGGTCAGCGCGATGTATACCGACCCGACACACCTGAGAGTCAGCGATCCGGGGCATGTCGACGGCAACGTGGTGTTCACCTATCTCGACGCTTTCCATAGCGATAAGGCGCTGGTTGCCGAGATGAAAGCCCACTATCAGCGCGGCGGGCTGGGCGATCGCCAGTGTAAGAATGAACTGGAAACCTGCTTGCAGGAGCTACTGGCGCCGATCCGCGAACGCCGGGCTACCTACAGTCAGGATAAAGGAATGCTGCTGGAATTGTTGCGCCAGGGTAGCGAACGCGCCCACCAGCTCACGCAGCAGACGCTGCATGAAGTGAAGCGCGGGCTGGGGCTGCCGGTACTGTTCTGAGCTTCAGAGCCCTGCCCCGGTCGCGCTACGTTTACCGGGGCTCGGTTTTATACCCTGCCTTTGTGCATTTTCACGCAGTTGCGCCCCTCGCGTTTGGCGGCGTACAGCGCATTATCGGCATCGCGCAACAGCAGGTTGTAATCAGGATGGCCGGAGTGCACGGCGTAGCCAATGCTGGCGGTGATCGGGATCTGCGTGTCGCCGCCAACGTTAAACGCCAGTTGGCTAATTTTCTTGCGCAGGCGGTCGAGGATGGTAAACGCCTCTGACACGCCGGTCTCCACCAGCACCAGCAGAAACTCTTCCCCGCCGTAGCGGAAGATATAGTCGCTGGAACGGATATTATCGCTGAGCAGTTCCGCGACATGTTTAATCGCCCGGTCGCCGACCATATGGCCCCAGTTATCGTTAATGCCTTTGAAATGATCGATGTCGATGATCGCTACCGTCATTGGCAGCTCATGCTCCATTGCCAGCGTCACTTCATGCTTCAGCACTACCGGCAAATAGCGGCGGTTAAGTAGGCTGGTTAACGCATCTTTGCCATTTTGCATCTGCGACAAGCTGCTAAAAATCACCCCCAGTTGGCTGCCTATTTGCTGGCAATGAATATGGATCCCCTGAATCAGGTTTTGTGTATTTTTATAATCCATGACAGAGGCGGATGCTCGCCAACCTATTAATAAGTCGTCGACCTGCGAAATTAATGCGGCGATTTCGTCCATCTGGCTATTTTTGTTAAAATAGCGTACGCATTTATGGCGGAACCATAGACCAAATTCCGATTCAGATAATAACGTAGCGTTAGTATTTGCTTTATTTTCGCTAACAATATTAAAAATCGCCGTATTTTCCCAACCGGAAAGCGCCGCCTGCTGTTTGCCATATTCCATCGGAACATTGTCCATCAAACTATACAGGCGATACGCCTCTTCGTTTTTGGTCGCCCGATAGTGCGATAAGGTATAGGCATGGCACATCATCTCAACGGCCATATTAATCGCCATAATAGCGTAATAAATGGCATCGACGGCAATCGGGCGGTCGTTTACGTGGCTGCGGATATACTCGATAAGCCCGGCCTTAATCTGCCGGGCGCCGCGCAGCACCGCCTCTGCCGGGATGCCGATCCGCGCGTGGATGCTGCCAATCTGATATTGGCGTTCCGCCAGCGCCGGCAACTGCGCTTTGTCGCTGGTCAGGATCTCCTTCACCCATAGCGCCAGCGAGCGGCTCAGTCGCTCCTGAACTAAATCATAAGTCAGGTGGCGAGCAATATCCGGATCCTGAAAAATAAAATCATAAAACCGGGCCGCTAACGCTTCCGATTGCTCCTCTGCGATATTTTTAAGTACCTCCTTAACGGCTGGCGTCAGGCTGTCATACAGCGGTAGCCACTCCTTAAAAATAACAGAGATATATTTTTTGCTTTCATCGTTCATGAATAAAGCGCTCGCCGGGCGTTAGTCTATTTCGGGGTTGCCGATCATACATGAGTTGCCGCTGGTCAACCAGACGAAGAAAATCATAGGGATAGCGTAGTTCTCAGCCATTACAATGAGGGGTTCGCAATTCCATAGTTTATATATGGACTTTGCCGCTACCAATGTTAGTATCCAGATTATAAATATGCGTGTTTCATTTAAGGCCAGGATTGCTGATGATGACCACTCTAAAAGCACATCTTCCCCACCGGTTGGCAACGTAACAGGATTTTGCGCCGGACGGCCTTATCTCCCCTTTTTTATCGTCCCGCCGGGCGAAATAGCGAAACGCGCCCCACTCAGCAATATGGAACAGAGCGAGTCGCGTATGGATAAGAACAAACGACGTTGGGCCGGGTATATCGTAGTTGCAGCGGTGGTTATCGCCGCAGCATGGTGGATGTTGCGCCCGGCCGGGCTACCGCCGGGCTTCGCCGCCAGTAATGGCCGCATCGAGGCGACGGAAGTCGATATCGCCACCAAAATTGCCGGGCGTATCGAGACGATTCTGGTCAAAGAGGGGCAGTTCGTCCATAAAGGCGATGTGCTGGCGCGGATGGATACGCGGGTACTCAATGAGCAGCGCCTGGAAGCCGCCGCGCAAATCAAAGAAGCGCAAAGCGCGGTTGCCGCCGCCAATGCTTTACTCGACCAGCGGCAGAGCGAAATGCGCGCCACCGAAGCGGTGGTGAAGCAGCGCCAGGCGGAGCTCGATTCCACCGCCAAACGCCACGTCCGTTCCAGCACCCTTTCGCAACGTGGCGCCGTCTCCGCTCAGCAGCTGGATGACGATCGCGCGGCCGCTGAAAGCGCCCGCGCGGCGCTGGAATCGGCGAAAGCGCAGGTCTCTGCCGCCGCGCCGCCATTGAAGCCGCTCGTACCAGCATTATTCAGGCTAAAACCCGCGTTGAAGCCGCCGAAGCGACCCATCGGCGGATCCTCGCCGATATTGACGATAGCCAACTGAAAGCGCCGCGCGACGGCCGCATCCAGTATCGCGTTGCTGAGCCAGGCGAAGTGCTGGCCGCCGGAGGGCGGGTATTGAACATGGTCGACCTGGCTGACGTCTATATGACCTTCTTCCTGCCAACGGAGCAGGCGGGCCTGTTGGCGCTCGGCAGTGAAGCGCGATTGATCCTTGATGCCGCGCCAGAGCTGGTGATCCCGGCAAATATCAGCTTTGTCGCCAGCGTCGCGCAATTCACGCCAAAAACGGTAGAAACCAGCGACGAGCGGCTCAAGCTGATGTTCCGCGTCAAGGCGCGCATTCCGCCAGAGCTACTGGAGCAGCATCTGGAATATGTCAAAACCGGCCTGCCTGGGATGGCCTGGGTACGACTGGATAAGCAGAAAAGCTGGCCTGAAGCGCTGACGGTGAGGTTGCCGCAATGAAACTGACGCCGCAGGATACTTCGCCTCCCGTCGCCCTGCTGGAAAACGTTGGTCAGCAGTTTGGCGCCACCATCGCGTTGCGCGATATCAACCTGGCGATCCCGGCGCGGCGTATGGTTGGCCTGATTGGCCCGGATGGGGTCGGCAAATCAAGCCTGCTCTCGCTTATCGCCGGGGCGCGGGCCATCGAGCAGGGTAACGTGATGGTGCTCGGCGGCGATATGCGCGATGTTCGTCACCGCCAGCAGGTGTGCCCGAAAATCGCCTGGATGCCGCAGGGCCTGGGGAAAAACCTCTACCATACACTATCGGTCTATGAAAACGTCGACTTCTTCGCTCGCCTGTTTGGTCACGATAAAGCCGAGCGTGAACTTCGTATCAACGAACTGCTGCAGAGCACCGGGCTGGCGCCGTTTCGCGATCGCCCTGCCGGTAAACTCTCCGGTGGAATGAAACAAAAGCTCGGCCTGTGCTGTGCACTGATCCACGACCCGCAGCTACTCATCCTTGATGAACCGACAACCGGCGTCGACCCGCTCTCCCGCGCGCAGTTCTGGGATCTAATCGACAGCATTCGTCAGCGCCAGCCGGAAATGAGCGTGCTGGTCGCCACCGCCTACATGGAAGAGGCCGAGCGCTTCGACTGGCTGGTGGCGATGAACGCCGGCGAGATTCTGGCGACCGGTAGCGCGGCGGCGCTCAAAAAACAGACCGGCAGCCAGACACTGGAACAGGCATTTATCGCCCTGCTGCCGGAAGCGCAGCGCCTGGCGCATAAAGACGTGGTCATCCCGCCGCGCGACAGCAGTGAGGAAGAGATCGCTATTGAAGCGCGCGGCCTGACCATGCGCTTCGGCAACTTTGTCGCCGTCGACCACGTTAACTTTCGTATCGCCCGTGGCGAAATTTTTGGCTTCCTCGGCTCTAACGGCTGCGGCAAATCCACCACCATGAAGATGCTCACCGGCCTGTTGCCCGCCAGCGAAGGCGAGGCCTGGCTGTTCGGCCAGCCGGTCGACCCGAAAGATATCGCCACCCGCCAACGAGTGGGTTATATGTCGCAGGCTTTCTCGCTCTATAGCGAACTGAGCGTACGGCAAAACCTGGAGCTGCACGCCCGCTTGTTTCACATTCCGGACCATGAAATAGCTGGCCGGGTCGCAGAAATGAGCAAACGCTTTATGCTGACCGAGGTTGAAGACGCGCTTCCCGCTGACTTGCCGCTGGGGATCCGCCAGCGCCTGTCATTAGCGGTCGCGGTAATCCATCGCCCGGAGATGCTGATCCTCGATGAACCCACCTCCGGCGTTGACCCGGTGGCGCGCGATATGTTCTGGCAGCTGATGGTCGACCTGGCGCGGCAGGATCGTGTCACCATCTTCATCTCTACCCACTTTATGAATGAGGCCGAACGCTGCGATCGCATCTCGCTGATGCACGCCGGCAAGGTGCTGGCCAGCGATACGCCGCAGGCGCTAGTTGAGCAACGTGGCTCCGCCAGCCTCGAAGAGGCGTTTATCGCCTGGCTGCAGGAAGCGGCGGATGCCGCGCAACCGACCGTTTCTGTCTCTACCACGCCCGCGCCGTCTGCTGTCGCATCACACCACAAGAACGCGTCCCCACGCCAGTCATTCAGCCTGCGCCGCCTGTTTAGCTATAGCCGCCGCGAAGCGCTGGAACTGCGCCGCGATCCGGTACGATCGACGCTGGCGCTGCTGGGAACGGTGATCCTGATGTTTATCATGGGTTATGGGATCAGTATGGATGTCGAGGATCTGCGTTTTGCCGTCCTCGACCGCGATCAAACGATCAGCAGCCAGAACTGGTCGCAGAATATCGCGGGCTCACGCTACTTTATCGAGCAGGCGCCACTGCAGAGTTATGACGAATTGGATCGTCGAATGCGTAACGGCGAGCTGGCGGTAGCGATAGAAATCCCGCCGAACTTTGGCCGCGATATCGCCCGCGGAACGCCGGTGCAAATAGGTGTTTGGGTGGACGGCGCAATGCCAAATCGCGCGGAAACGGTGCGCGGATACGTACAGGCGATGCATCTGGCCTGGCTGCAGGAGATGGCCGGGCAGCAAAGTAGCCCGAATCGTGAGACCTCGCTTATTTCCATCGAGACCCGCTATCGCTATAACCCGGACGTAAAGAGCCTGCCGGCCATCGTCCCGGCGGTGATCCCGCTGCTGCTGATGATGATTCCGGCGATGCTCAGCGCGCTGAGCGTAGTGCGTGAAAAAGAGCTCGGTTCGATCATCAACCTGTACGTGACGCCGACCACCCGCAGCGAGTTCCTGCTCGGCAAACAGCTGCCTTACATCGTGTTGGGGATGTTTAACTTCTTTCTACTATGCGCTTTATCGGTCTTCGTATTTGGCGTCGCGCATAAGGGCAGTTTCCTGACCCTCACCCTGGCGGCTCTGCTGTATGTCACCATCGCTACCGGGCTGGGATTGCTGATCTCAACATTTATGAAGAGCCAAATCGCCGCTATTTTCGGTACCGCGATTATTACGCTGATTCCGGCCACCCAGTTCTCCGGGATGATCGACCCGGTGGCATCTCTGGAGGGGCCAGGTCGCTGGATCGGACAAATCTACCCGACCAGTCATTTCCTGACCATCGCCCGCGGCACCTTCTCCAAGGCGCTGAATATTAGCGATTTGTGGGTTTCGTTCATTCCACTATTGATTGCGGTGCCGCTGGTGCTCGGGCTGAGCGTGTGGCTGCTGAAAAAACAGGAGGGGTGATGCGCGGATTACGCAATATTTATAACCTCGGTATCAAAGAGCTGCGCAGCCTCCTCGGCGATAAAGCGATGCTGGCGCTGATTGTATTTGCTTTTACCGTGTCGGTTTACTCCTCGGCCACGGTAATGCCCGGCTCTCTGCACCTGGCGCCTATCGCCATTGCCGATATGGATAAATCACAGCTCTCATCGCGGATCATTAACGGCTTTTATCGGCCGTGGTTTTTAACGCCGGAGTTGATCAGCGCCGATGAAATGGATGCCGGGCTGGATGCGGGACGATACACATTCGCCATCAATATTCCGCCAAACTTCCAGCGCGATGTGCTGGCCGGTCGTCAGCCGGAGGTGCAGGTCAACGTCGACGCCACGCGAATGAGCCAGGCCTTTACCGGCAACGGCTATATCCAGAATATTATCAGCGGTGAAGTGAACAGCTTTGTCGCCCGCTATCGCGACAACAGTGCGCTGCCGGTAGAGCTGGCGGTGAGGATGCGCTTTAACCCTAACCTTGAGCAAGAGCGCTTCGGCGCGGTGATGGCGATTATTAACAATATCACCATGCTGGCAATTGTCCTCACCGGCTCGGCGCTTATCCGCGAGCGAGAGCACGGCACCATTGAGCACCTGCTTGTGATGCCGGTAACGCCGTTTGAGATAATGATGGCCAAGATCTGGTCGATGGGTCTGGTGGTACTGGTTGTCTCCGGGCTGTCGCTACTGCTGATGGTACAGGGAGTTTTGCAGGTACCGATTGAGGGGTCGATTCCGCTGTTTATGCTGGGGGTTGCGCTCAGCCTGTTCGCCACCACCTCCATTGGCATTTTTATGGGCACGCTCGCCCGTTCTATGCCGCAACTGGGGCTACTGATGATCCTGGTGCTGCTGCCGCTGCAGATGCTCTCCGGCGGATCCACGCCACGGGAGAGTATGCCGCAGCTGGTTCAGGACATTATGTTGACCATGCCGACCACCCATTTCGTCAGCCTCGCGCAGGCGATACTTTACCGCGGCGCCAGCTTTACCATCGTCTGGCCGCAGTTTTTAATTTTGTTCGCTATCGGCGGCGCTTTCTTTACCATTGCGCTGCTGCGTTTTCGCAAGACAATTGGTGAGATGGCATAAAACCTGGAGCAGGCGCTGCGCCGATGGCTTATTTTTGACGATTCATAAAGCGGCGCAGACCCCAGGTGAAGGCCATCGCCATACTGAAAAGGATGAATAACAGCACAACCCAACTGATAGAAATGCGTAGCAACGTGCCGGGCGTCATAAACGGCTGAAGATAAACGGTGAAAGAGTGGGCAGGCGATTTTCCCAGCAGTTGATAGGTGCTATCAGTAAGCCACACGCCAACCCGGCAGAACAGCCAGATAATCGCCGGCCAGCAGAGCAGAACCAGAAAGGTAAAGCGCTCCTGAATGTAAGTAACGATCTGGCGCAGCGGCGGCCAGTTAAGCAGGATTTTCATTTATATTCTCATATTGCCAGCCGATGACCTGCAACATTCATCGCAAGGCATTCCGGGCAGCATCCATACAGGCAATCTACCCTATTTGTATATCAAATTTACCGTCACTTAAACCAGATCAAGTTAACAAAGTGTTAATGATGTATCGCATCAATACCAAAAAGCGCGGATAACGCCTGCCGATCGTGGAAATAAGCGGGGGAGAAGTATTCAACGGCGGGAATAAATTTTCAAGCCAACAAATAGCTGATTTTTATGGCTGATAGCAGCGCGCCATTATTTCGCCGCTGGGCAATATAATGGCGCGGAAATATAAGTGGGTGATTAATCGTAGCTGCTGATAATTATTTTCCTGTTTGCATCATTCGGTAAATTCACCGTTTGGGTAATCACCCCATGAGATGGGACTGCCATATTTTGCGTGTTAATGAGGTAAGTATTTTGCCCACAACGCTGTTGAGCTTTTTCGTTAATGATATTGGTGCTGCAGGTAGGTGTAGCCACACGCCCGGAGATGGTTAATGTAGCGGTATCAGCAGCGAATGCAGGCAAGCTCAATCCATAAGCTAAAGTCAGAATCCCAATTAGCGGTTTTTTCATTGAATTTATAACCAGTTAACAGGATGAGAAATAAGCGATTTGCTTTCTATTTTTCTCCCTCAGGAGAAGTGATGCGTTGATGTCATCACGCAGGAAAGATAGTCCATATAATTAATAAGGACAATTATACTGAGAGCTATTAGTGTGATAGGTATTACTGATGTTAACGAACCAGGCGACCGGGCCGGATGTTTTCCGGGAGGCGGTGCTGCGCACCTTTTCCGGGCTACGGGTCTGTTGCCCCGGTAAGCGCAGCGCCACCGGGGAGATGGCGGCGCGTCTGGCCGCAAAACACAAAAACAAAAGGCCCAGTCTTTCGACTGAGCCTTTCGCTTTATTTGATGCCTGGCAGTTCCCTACTCTCACATGGGGAGACCCCACACTACCATCGGCGCTACGGCGTTTCACTTCTGAGTTCGGCATGGGGTCAGGTGGGACCACCGCGCTATCGCCGCCAGGC
>ENA-OQNO01001136-OQNO01001136.1-human-gut-metagenome-genome-assembly--contig:-NODE-1136-length-19246-cov-3.815838_pt1 | contig 19246 bp, 14 predicted proteins | sample MGYA00242629_ERZ504880 | MGnify/ENA primary metagenome ERZ504880 (study PRJEB26092, sample SAMD00036377) | human gut metagenome | host: Homo sapiens | study: EMG produced TPA metagenomics assembly of... | reverse complement strand
AATGATGGAGTCAAGAAATAATGTGTTAATGATTTCTGGCGCCAGTCCTAATGCAGGTAAAACATTCGTCAGTTCTAACTTAGCATCGATTATTTCACAGACGGGTAAAAAAGTATTATTTATCGACACTGACATGCGTAAAGGCTATACCCATAAGCTTTTTAATATGGGTAATGAAACCGGGCTTTCGGATTATTTGTCGGGTAAAATTGACTTAACTAAAGCGGTTAGAAACGTATCAATCGCCGGGTTCGATTATATATCTAGAGGTATGGTGCCGCCAAATCCGGCAGAGTTATTGATGCATAAACGATTTGATGAGCTAATCAGTTGGGCAAGTAGTAACTACGATATTGTTATATTAGATACACCACCAATATTAGCTGTGACTGACGCAGCAATAATTGGTAATTATGCTGGGACAACTTTACTGATTGCGCGTTTTGAACTTAATACTGTAAAAGAAATTGATGTTAGTGTAAAACGATTCGAGCAAAGTGGTGTTGTAGTTAAGGGATGCATATTAAACGGGGTAGTTAAGAAAGCAAGTACGTACTATGGCTATGGCTATAGTAATTATGGCTATAGCTATACGGATAAAGAGTAATTACTAGGCGGTGGTACTCATGGACGATTGCCACCTATTTTTTGATAGTAAATATTTTCTATGTACTATTGAAGCGAAATAATAAATATATGTGTGCCAAGATTAAATGGTAATGATGATTAACTGTAGATGTCAATTTGTAAGCCGCAACCATATGATATTAAAATAAAAGCGTAAATAATGCTCTGTATTTACAATTTTTATCTTACCAGAGTTTCTATTATGAATAAGAGTAATGATGATCTTATAATCCTTCAGACAAGATTATACTATGTTTATAACATTTCATTTTTAATGTTAATGTTTTTCGGAGTGTTATTTAGTCCACATATTGCATTTTGGTCATGTGTGTTTTTATTAATGGGGGCATTTTCAAAATCTAAAATTATAAGAGAGGGCATAACAGCCATAGCTGTAGCAATGCTGTTATTTGCTGCAGTCTCTAGAGAGATAGGCTTTAGCTTGTCTGACGATTTGATTGGCACTTATATGCCAATATTGAACAAGTGGAAAGAGTATGGGACGTTTGAATCCACTGGACTCGGCATTGAGCTAGGTATAGTTATCTATCTTGATTTTATACTAAATTTCTTCAAAATAACTGATGCAAGAACGTTATTGTTTTTTTGTGTGTTATTTACTTTGACGTTTTATCTAATATGGATAAATTTCTTCTTTGCTAAGAGTGTTGATAAAAAAGAGCAAGGTATGGCAATCGCCATATCTTTAGCGTTCATGCAGGTTGGTTTATTGACTCAAACGCTCAGACAGGAAATGGCAACCCCTTTTTTATTGATGGCAATCTATATCTGGGATAAAAAGAAGTTTCCAAGTATTCTTTTTATAATAACAGCAACATTTATACATAGTAGTTCGCTAATTATATTCATCTTTTACCTGTTATTTCCTTCCGTTAGGCTTTGGGGTAAAATATTTATTTTTGCTTTTCTTTTTGCTTTTTCATTATGTATTTCATTATTTCCAGGTATAGTAATAAATGTTTTCAATGCATTATATTTGCCTTTTTTAGCAAAAAAAATACAGTACTATTTAACCGCCAGGGCTTCAGGTGCATCAGAAATCATTGCAGCGGGTAAGTTTTATCTTCTTATTATATTCATCATGCTCGCAAATAAAATATTTTTGAAGAAAGAAACATCGAGGATAGATGGAATAAGTAAAAAGATATATGAGTTTTGTCTTTGGGGCAGTATTTGTAATATGAGTTTTGTTACATTACCAAATGCAAGCAGGTTCTTTCTTATTATACCTGGTTTTTTCATTTATTATGTGTTTTTACCGATTAGTAAAAAATACCCAAATTTCTTTAAATTCTTAATGTTGGTATTTGTTCTTTTATCTTTGTTTGAACCCCAGCGGTTAGTTGGTGGAGGGATTCCAGGTTTTGAAATGTGGGATACTTATAATTGGTTTGAATTAACTCCATTTTATTATGTTAGTGATCTTTTTAGTAAGTAATTAACATATTAAACATCTGATAATATGGAGTGACTAACGACTTGAGAGAGGTAGTATGCGTACATTAAAGTTTATAATGTTGTTCCTATTATCATTTAAATGCTATTCAGAGGATATGTTAGTGGGTGTAGGAATACATCCCACTAATTTTAATGGGACAACGGAACAGCTAATATCATTATTAAAACATTATAATATAACAACGACAAGAACTGATTATCCGTGGAGTTCAGTGGAAAAAGAGAAAGGGAAATACACACCTGGTAATGAGAAGTTAGAGTCATTTATAAGTGCTAGCGCGAACAATGATATTAAACCACTTCTTATATTGGATTATGGCAATCCTGTTTATGAAGAAGCAACATTAGAAAACCCTAAAAGAAAACCGACGACTGATGCTTCTATATCTGCGTTTGTAAATTATTCTCTTTGGACCGTTAAGCACTTTGGCAGTAAGGTTTCAATGTATGAAATTTGGAATGAATGGGTACAAGGTTCTGGCAAAAGAAATTTACAAGCAGGTTCGAGCATAGAATCAGCAAATATGTATGCGAAATTAGTATCTGAAACTTGTGCTGCGATTAAAAAGACCAATCCAGATAAAAAAGTAATTATTGGATCTACTTCTCCATCGGATCGTAATGAATTAAAGTGGCTCTCAGCAGTTTTGAAAGAAAAAAATGTATTATCGTGTATTGATGGTCTTTCATTACACATTTATGCATCTTCTCCAAACAAAAAACTAATTCCTGAAAAAACAGTAACAGCAGTTATGCTATTTCAAAATTTTATCCGGAATGAGTTAAACCTTGGGTACAATCTCCCATTATATATTACAGAGATAGGAGTACCTAGCTTAAAAAATAATAATTATAACGAACAAGACATAAAAGATTATTTCGAATACATTATAAGAAATTTCAGCGAACTCGGATATGTGAAAGGTGTTTGGTGGTACGATTTCATTAATGATGGCGCGGACAAAACAAAAAAAGAGCATAATTTTGGTATGCTAAATGAAAATTTAACTGGAAAACCTATCGCTGAAAGCATGCGAAATAATAAAAAAATAGAGAAGTAAATGTTAATCGCTGAATAGCATCATTGCTATGCTAATTAACATTAAGTTTAATAAGGCCATGTAAAAAATAGCTATTGACTGACAAAGGAAAAACACATGAGTTCCAGAAATATATATATTGATCCGAGATGGAAAAATGCTGGAGGTATTGGTACTTTTTACGAAAAAATAAACGAAATAAATGGCTATAAAGAAATTGATTTTAAAGGGAGTCCAGCCTCCCCGGTCGATACAATTCGCACCTCTAAACAAATGTTATTAAGTAAAAATTCAATTGTATTTTTTCCTGGTTATATACCACCTCTCTTTAGTAATATACCATATGTATTTACGATTCATGATTTAAATCATCTCGATAGAGATGACAATTCAAATTGTGCCAAGAAGATTTTTTATAACACAATAATAAAAAAAGGATGTAAAGACGCGTCTTATATTTTTACTGTGTCTAATTTCTCTAGACAGAGAATAATCGAGTGGGCTGGTGTTACTAGCGATAAAGTTATAAATGTAGGTAATGGCGTGTCAGAAGTATACCGACCTGACGGAGATTTTATTAATTTCGGGTTTGAGTATTTGCTTTGTGTAAGTAATCGAAAAACACATAAGAATGAAACTGGTGTTTTACATGCATTTAAAATTGCCGATATAGATAAAAAAATAAAACTAGTATTTACAGGGAAACCCAATGCAAGTATTGAAGCACTAATAGATCGGCTTGAGCTCAGAGAACGAGTTGTATTTACTGGATATTTAGATGCATCTGAACTACCGAAATTATATAGATCTGCTTCTGCCTTAGTGTTTCCATCCTTTTATGAGGGCTTTGGACTTCCGGTAATAGAGGCGCAAGCCAGTGGCATTCCTGTTATTACTTCTGCTACTACCTCCTTAGGTGAAGTTTCTGGAGGAGCTGCTATACTGGTTGATCCGTGTCAGGTTAGCGAAATTGTGTCAGGTATTGAAAAAGTAATTAATGATAAGAATGGTTGTTATAAAATGATCGAAAATGGATTGTTAAATAGTAAAAATTATACGTGGGGTAAAACCGCTAAACTAGTTGATACTTACCTAACAAGTATAAAATGAAGTTGGATATTAAAAAGTATAACTATGAGGTAAAGTCTAGTACTTAATATTGCATCCTCGATTTAAATTTTCAATGTTAATAAATAATTGATGGAACTAAGCAATGAAAATTCCCAATAAAAAAATCCTAATTCTTAGTCACACTGGTCCACATTCAACATTTAAAATTGGAAGTCATCATTATGCTAATATGCTGAGCGAATTAGGCTTTAGTGTATACTATTCGGGAATTTCAAATTCTTACTTTCATAAATTAAAAAGATTTATAGGTAATGAAAAAAAAGGAAATAAAAAAATTATAGACACAATCATAGCTAAAGACATTATAACTTTTCTGCCTTTAACAATGAAAGAAACATGGTTCAAACGAATTGTAAATGATTTCTTTATGTCTAATGTAATTGATAATTCAATATTTCATGTTGATTATGATATAGTGATATGTGATTATCCATTCTTTTATCCTGTATTGAAGAATATAAAATATAAAAAATTAGTATATAGACCCACGGATAATTATGCAGCAATGAGTGGGGAAAAAGTTAGGGTTTATGAAAATAAGATATGTTCAGAAGCGCATAGAATAATAGCGACCTCAGTAGTTGTTAGAGACGAACTAATTGAAAATTATGGTGAACAATTAAAAAATAAAACATACGTCATAGAAAATGGTTATGATCAGAAATTATTTTATAACAAAAATATTACAGCGAATAGAAATGATTGTGTATATATCGGTGCATTAGACTACAGATTCGACTTTATAGCGCTCGAGCACTTGGCTAGTAAAAATAAAAAAATAATGTTTGATATTTATGGACCGCTACCAAGAGATTTTACTTCTGCTATAAAGCCGATTTTCGTTAAATGTGACAATGTAAGATTTAAAGGGGAGTTAGATTATGCAAAAGTGCCTGATATTCTTAATCGCTATAAAGTAGGACTCCTTCCTCTTATTGATAATGAATCAAATAAAGGCAGAAGTCCGATGAAGTTATGGGAGTATCTGTCTTGCGGTTTAAATGTCATTTATTCCAGTATTGAGCACGTTAGTCAGACCCCCTGTTTATACAGATATGATAATCTACTGGATATAGATTCGGCATTTAAAAAAGCATATTTTGAAACGAAAGCACCAGAGAATTTTACATCGAAAATAGAATCTAACTCTTGGATTGGCAAGGTTAATTTACTTCTGGAGTATATAGAATAGGTATAATTTAGTGGCAAGGTATACTTATTAGTAAATAATTATTTTGCATTCCACACTCATTAACTTAGATTTATCTCAGTAGCAATTAGATCTAATTATTAGACTATTCCATTCTTAGATTGTGCTAATTACTATGGATTAAAGGTTTATTATGTCAAAAGAGCTAAACGTTGGAATTGTAGCAGACTGGCTAGTTACTTATGCAGGTGCTGAAAGAGTTATTAAGGAGTTTGTAGACCTTTATCCTTCATCTGAAATTTATTCAGTGGTTGATTTCTTAACTGATGAATCAAGAGCCTACCTTCATAATAAAAAGGCTAAAACCACATTTATTCAAAAGCTTCCCTTATCAAACAGGAAATATCAAAAATATTTACCATTGATGCCACTGGCTGTTGAACAACTAGATGTTTCTTCTCATGATGTAATTATTTCGAGCAGTCATGCTGTAGCTAAAGGAATATTAACAGGCCCTGATCAGTTACATATAAGTTATGTTCATTCCCCTATCCGTTATGCATGGGATTTGCAGCATCAATACCTAAGGGAATCAGGGTTGAATAAAGGACTAAAAGGGCTTTTAGCAAAAATAATCTTACATAAAATCCGTTTGTGGGACACCAGAACTGCAAATGGTGTAGATCATTTTATTGCGAACTCGAAATTTATAGCACGAAGAATTAAAAAAGTATATGGACGAAATGCCGATGTCATTTATCCGCCAGTAGATGTAGAGCGTTTTAGTTTTTGTGAAGAAAAAGATAATTATTATTTTACAGCATCAAGACTTGTACCATACAAACGAATAGATCTAATTGTTGAAGCATTCAGTCAGATGCCTGATAAGAAATTAGTTGTCATTGGCGATGGCTCAGAGATGAATAAGATCAGATCAAAGGCAAGTAATAATATAGAAATTCTTGGATACCAACCTAATCATGTTATGGAAGATTACATGAAAAAGGCAAGAGCATTTGTTTTTGCCGCGGAAGAGGATTTTGGAATTACTCCAGTAGAAGCTCAAGCTTGTGGCACTCCAGTTATTGCTTTTGGTAAGGGGGGGGCGCTAGAAACCATTCGCCCGATAGATGTTGCAGAACCAACTGGTGTATTTTTCAATGAACAAAAAGTTGAGGCTGTAATGGCTGCTGTAAATAGGTTTGAGCAGGAATCACACATTTTAAAACCTGAATACTGTAGGAAAAATGCTTTGCGGTTTTCAAATGAACGTTTCCAAAGAGAAATAAAGCAATATGTAGAACAAAAATGGTGTTTATTTAAAGAGTCTAAAAAAATCGAATATTGATAAATTTAATACTATTTTGAAAATGATGAGCTATATTATTTGATAATTAATATTTTAAATTGTTGACCTATGGTTAAAAAGAGTGAAACCAGCATGACAACTTATATTCATCGAGCGCGGTCAAACGCAAATGCTTCGCTTATCTCAATGGTACAACGCTTTTCAGATATTACTATTATCTTTGTTGGGCTGTATGTTATTTGCTTTGCCAATGGCATTGAGTTTGGATATACACAAACATTACTATCGTTAGCAGTACTAGTAGTATTCCAGATGATTGGAGGGATAACTGATTTTTATCGGTCTTGGCGAGGGGTTAAGATATCTGCTGAGCTAATTTTAATACTCAAAAATTGGACCCTTAGTATACTTCTAACATTGGGATTAGTCTCATTGCATTCTGACTTTGAAATAAGTTTAACGATTTTTATTCAATGGTATTTGATCGTAGCCATTGGATTTATATGTTGCCGGTCCTCAATAAGGTTAGGTGCAGGAGCTTTACGTAAATTGGGTTATAATACTAGGCATGTGGCAGTAGTTGGTTCTATGCCGGCTGGTATTAACCTATTAAAGGGCTTTATGGAGGAGCCTTGGTTAGGTTTTATTGTGCAAGGTATCTATGATGATAATCCCATTGATGATTATGAAGGCGTACCTTATGCAGGTACTTTAAGAAAACTCATCCAAGATGCTAGAGATGGAAAGTTGGATCGTATATATATAGCGTTTGGTATGAAAGATGAGGGGAAAATAAAAGAAATTGTAAGTCAACTTACTGATACCACATGTTCAGTTTTATTGATTCCAGATTTATTCACCTTTAATATTTTGCAATCTCGAACAGAGGAAATAAATGGAGTACCTGTGGTATCTTTGTTTGATACGCCTCTTAATGGTATCAATATGATATTTAAACGACTCGAGGACATTATTGTATCGTTGATTATTATTCTTCTAATTTCTCCTGTGTTGATTGTTATTTCTTTAGCTGTAAAGATGACTTCTCAAGGGCCTGTTATTTTTAGACAGGTTCGCTACGGTATGGATGGAAAACCGATTAAAGTGTGGAAGTTTCGTTCAATGACAGTAATGGAGAATGATGACAAAGTCGTACAAGCAACAAAAAATGATATACGTATAACCAAGGTCGGTAAATTTTTGAGAAGTACCTCATTAGATGAATTACCTCAGTTCTTTAATGTATTATTCGGCCAAATGTCAGTAGTCGGCCCTCGGCCCCACGCAGTATCTCACAATGAACAATATCGATCACTGATCCAAGGTTATATGCTAAGGCATAAAGTTAAACCAGGCATTACTGGATTAGCTCAGGTGAATGGATGGAGAGGGGAAACTGATACCTTAGAAAAAATGGAGAAAAGGGTAGAGTTTGACTTGATTTACATTAGGGGGTGGAGTATTTGGCTTGATTTGAAAATTATTTTTCTAACGATATTCAAAGGGTTTATAAACAAATCCGCATATTAATTACTCTATTTTGAGTTTTGATGTCATAAAATTAGAGATATAGCATGAGAAAAATTATTTGATGAGTAAAATATCCTATATTTTCAAGGAGCGCTCTATCGCAAATATTATCTGGCTTATGTCAGATAGTATTTTGCGGCTCGGCATGGGGTTTATAATAAATGTATGGCTAGCCAGATATTTGGGACCTGCTCAGTTTGGCTCATTCAACTATGCATTCGCTATGATCTCAATTTATTCAGCTGTTGCTTCTTTAGGAATGAATGGTGTTGTTGTCCGTGAGTTAGTCAAAGGGGATATTGACAATATTACCATAATGGGAACGTCCTTTGTTCTCCAGGTCATTGGTAGCCTTTCAGCTTCAGTCTTGGTCATTTTTACTGTAATGGCATTAAGGCCTGGCGAATCAATGCTAATGCTGAGTGTCATATGCATGTTACCTTCAGTGATATTTCGTTCTTCTGATATTATTAAATATTGGTTTGAATCGACAGTTTCATCAAAGTATACTGTAATTTCACAAAACACAGCATTCTTCATCAGTGCATTTTTGAAGATTTTGATCATATCCTGTGGTGGAAGTTACTATCTTATCGCGATAACAGTTTCGATTGAGGCTTTCTTGGCATCAGTGATGTTATTTTTCTTTTATAGGAAAAAAAACAAGCAATTCCAATGGCGATTTGATTATACAGAAGCCAAGAGGCTACTAAATATTAGCTGGCCGCTTGTGCTTTCTGGGGTGGCACTGATGCTATATATGCGTATAGATCAGATAATGATAGGTAATATTATTGGCGATGCCGCTGTTGGTATTTATTCTGTTGCAGTGAAAATGGTCGAGGTATGGTATTTTATTCCAGTTGCGATAGTTTCTTCATTATTTCCGAAAATAATTAAAGTTCGCGAGCAGAGTATAGAGTCTTATGATAAACGTTTGCAATTCCTTTATGATCTATTAGTTATTATAGGTGTCACGCTTGCACTTTCCATCACATTTGTTTCTGATTACATCATTTCTCTACTTTATGACCATCACTATTTCGCAGCATCTAAAATTATAAAATTATATGCATGGGTTAGTATTTTTTATTTCCTAAGCTCAGCTAGTGGTAGATGGTACATTAATGAAGGATTGCAAAAATATGCTTTAACCAGGAATTTAGCGGGGCTGGCCATAGGTATTATTCTTAATTATATATTCATTCCTAAATATGGTGCAGAAGGTTCTGTTTATGCCACGTTGATAGCATTTGGATGTGCTGGTTATTTTTTTGATGCGTTAAGCACAAGAACCAGATATGCTTTTATTCAAAAGACGAAGTCGCTTTGGTTACCTGGAAATATTCGCAGGTTAATAAGATATTATAAAGGAAAATAATATGGGTCGTAGTGTTGTATTTTATGGTGCGTTTGATAGATATAATTATGGCGATAATTTGATGCCATTATTGTTGGCCGAATATTTAAAGGGGTGCAACCCAACGATTACAGAGGATGATTTTATTTATTCATCGATTAGTGATTCGGATCTAAGTAGATATTTATGCAAGCCGACTGTTGCTATGAAAGATTTACTAGGTGTTAATGAAGGTTCTTCTATTATCATCGTTGGCGGTGAAGTACTTGGTGCAGATATTGGAGTATTATATACGCATGTTCAAACAAGTCATTTTAAAGTTCAATGTATTAGATTTATGAGGAGGATTGTTCCTAGTATTATAAATAAAATAGCGCGAAATGCATACGGTTCTGTATGGGATTTCCCTTATATACCAGAGAAGAAATCCTTCAAGAATAAAGTAAATATTATATATAATACTGTTGGTGGTATACCTGTAAAATCTCAAGAGATTAATATCAAAAATTCAGATTATATCTCAGTGAGAGATAATCGAACATATGAGTCTATATCAAGCTTTGCTCAGGCCAAATTAGTTCCAGATTCTGTATTGATGGCTTCTGGTGTTATTGATCTTGAATTCATTGAAACTAAGGTCAGAGCTGAATTGATCACTAGATACGCGAGTAAAAAGTACATTACCATTCAAGCTTGTCCATACAAAGTTGATTTCACCCCTGATGAGTTAGCTAAAGAGTTATCTAAATTAGATACTGAATATGAAGTTGTCTTGTTGCCAATAGGATATGCCAGTGGCCATGATGATGTAATGTTCTTAAATAAGGTTAATAATGCCTCTGACAGCAAATTCTTTTTAGAAGATGATTTGAATGTCTGGGAAATTATGTATTTAATTGTTAAGTCACAGGCATTTTACGGAACAAGTTTGCATGGTGTTATTACGGCTATGTCATTTAGAGTTCCACATTACTGTATTAATAAAAATATCGCCAAGTTAACGTCATTTTTAGAGACGTGGAGTGTATACCCTTATAACAAGCCAATTTATATATCAGAAATACCGGAAACTTTAGAAAATTCAAAGACATCTCTAGATGAATTAGATAAAGCTGTTATAAAAGCACAGTCTCTTATTTTTGAAAGTATTTCTGACTTCTCCAAAATGTTATGAATAAGTAAAAGATAAACCATTCACTTTAAAAGATAATGAAAATGATTGCTATTTTAATTATCCTGTATGATAAAGAAATATCTGAGTCAGCAACAGTTTCCTCTCTTTTGAAATCTGGTTTGATAGGGGCAAAAGTTGTTCTCCATAATAATGGGCCTTGTGAAATTAGTATATCAGGCGAGCAACAAAAGACTTTCGAAGCAAGTGGCAATGATTTTGTGTTAGTTAATTGCATAAGCAATGAACCTCTTTCTGTTGTATATAATGATTTCGTTAGAGACAACTCTCATTGTGATGTTTTTTCATTTTTTGACGACGACTCAACCATACCGGAGAAATATTCAACCATCATTGGGGAAAAGGGGGGGGAAATCGAACTTCCTAAAATAATGTCTCGAATTGACAATAAAATATACTATCCACTTGTCGATGAAGTCGTGTTTAATGAAGATGGCTTAATATTTGGTGGTAATATCTTCTCCATTGGTTCAGGATTAACACTCACTAAAGGTGTTGTTGCAAAGTTTATAAAGAATAAAATGGATTTATTCGATGAGCACTATGCATTGTATGGGGTCGATTTTAGTTTTTTTAGACGCTTGCATGCTTTACAAGTAAAAGGTGAGGTTTTTTCTATATCCTCTAGTTTTACTTTGCTACATTCGTTATCTAAGATTGAATCCGTACAGTCTAAGTTCAGACATAATGAACGTTTAATTGACTTTGCATTGACTGTCAGACATTATCCTAGCACACGCTTATATTTAGCCTTCATCAAAAAAATCATTCTATGTCTTTTTAAGTTAAATGTTAATGATTGTGTTTTATTGTTGAAAACCTTTTTGATGGGGACACACCCAAGGTGTGCAAAATATAAGTGAATAAGTGTTTAGGTTAATTCAAATGCAGGTGCTGAATTTAAGTAAAGTTGACCAATTTATTGCCGAATAATTTTGTCGTAGTGCATTAAACATAGTTTTGATGAGGATGTTTAGCTCTTTGGGACCACAAAGCGTTTCTATGTGAACAAGCCCTTTTTAGGCTATGCTCATCACCATCTTTAAGCTAACATGATCATCAAATTTAAGCTGCGAACAAGTCGCAGTGACCACACCAGACAGGAGTATGTAATGTCCAAGCAACAGATCGGGGTTGTCGGTATGGCAGTGATGGGGCGTAACCTTGCGCTCAACATCGAAAGCCGTGGTTATACCGTCTCTGTTTTCAACCGTTCCCGTGAAAAGACCGAAGAAGTGATTGCTGAAAATCCTGACAAGAAACTGGTCCCACATTATACCGTCCAGGAGTTTGTTGAATCCCTCGAAACTCCACGCCGTATCCTGTTAATGGTTAAAGCTGGCGCTGGTACCGACAGTGCGATTGATTCCCTTAAGCCGTATCTGGACAAAGGTGACATCATCATCGACGGTGGAAACACCTTCTTCCAAGATACAATTCGTCGTAACCGTGAACTGTCAGCCGAAGGTTTTAACTTCATTGGCACAGGTGTTTCTGGTGGCGAAGAGGGGGCACTCAAGGGCCCGTCTATCATGCCTGGTGGCCAAAAAGAAGCTTATGAACTGGTAGCACCAATTCTGGAGCAGATAGCTGCTCGTGCAGAAGACGGTGAACCCTGTGTTGCCTATATTGGTGCTGACGGTGCTGGCCACTATGTCAAGATGGTGCATAACGGCATTGAGTATGGCGATATGCAGCTTATCGCGGAAGCATACGCTTTACTAAAAGGTGGTCTGGCTCTTTCTAATGAAGAACTGGCAACAATCTTTACTGAGTGGAACGAAGGTGGGCTTAGCAGCTACCTGATTGATATCACCAAAGACATCTTCACTAAAAAAGATGAAGAAGGTAAATACCTTGTTGATGTGATTCTTGATGAAGCGGCCAACAAAGGTACAGGTAAATGGACCAGCCAGAGCTCACTCGACCTGGGCGAGCCGCTGTCCCTGATTACCGAGTCTGTTTTTGCGCGTTACATCTCTTCACTTAAGGACCAGCGCGTTGCAGCGTCTAAAGTCTTGACTGGGCCAAAAGCTCAACCGGCTGGTAACAAGACGGAGTTTGTCGAGAAAGTTCGTCGCGCTCTTTATCTGGGCAAAATCGTTTCTTACGCTCAGGGCTTCTCTCAGCTGCGTGCGGCGTCTGAAGAGTACAACTGGGATCTGAATTACGGCGAGATCGCTAAAATCTTCCGTGCCGGTTGCATTATCCGTGCTCAGTTCCTGCAGAAGATCACCGATGCCTACGAACAGAATGCTGGTATTGCCAATTTGCTGCTGGCCCCGTATTTCAAACAGATTGCTGACAATTATCAGCAGGCGCTGCGTGATGTTGTTGCTTATGCAGTACAGAACGGTATTCCTGTACCTACTTTCTCTGCTGCTATTGCCTACTACGACAGCTATCGTTCTGAGGTCCTGCCGGCTAACCTCATTCAGGCTCAGCGTGATTATTTTGGCGCTCATACCTATAAGCGTACTGACAAAGAAGGTATTTTCCATACTGAGTGGATGGAATAACTGTTCCTGGATATATCAGAAAGGCCCTGTTTATAGACAGGGTTTTTTTGCGTCAATTTTTATTAAAAAAACTAGTGCCCTATTAAGTGTTATAATCTTACTCATAATAATTAAATATAATGCTAATCATGAATACTATTTACATCAACGGTAGATTTCTTACTCAACAACTAACAGGTGTTCAACGCTTTGCGTATGAACTTGTGCTGCATTTATCCCATTTGCGCTCAGATATCATTATATTAGTACCTAATATTTCATCAATCCAAAATGAATATCCCACAAAAGGTTTAAATATCCATGAGCTTGTTGGGGGTAAAGGGCATTACTGGGAGCAGGTTACCTTACCATTGTTCATGATGAGACAGAAAGCTCGACTCCTTGTTAATTTATGTAATACTGGACCTGCGTTTTATAAGAATCAAATCGTATCCTTACATGATATATCTTATGTTCGATATCCCTCTAGTTTCTCAAAAATATTCTGTATTTTTTATTCAAGCCTTGCTCCTTTTTTACTTAGAAATTCGAAAGCTGTAGTAACGGTAAGTAATTTCTCGAGAAATGAAATTATTAAATATTATAATCACAGGAAAGATAATATATTTGTTATTCCAAATGCAGTAAGTGAAAGGTTTTATGAGGGGGCAACACCTACAAATGATAATGCTGAGTATTTTTTAACTGTCTCATCAATCAATCATCACAAAAATATTCAACGTCTCATTCAGGTAATATTAAAGAGTAATCTAAAAATACATCTTAAAATTATCGGCGGAACTACCCAAGTATTCCGGAATGTTAATATTAACATAAATGATCCCAGAATATGTTTTCTAGGGCATGTTAGCGATGATGAACTTGCTAAGTTATACAAAGGTGCGAAAGCATTTATATTTCCCTCATTGTATGAGGGGTTTGGCATACCACCATTAGAAGCTCAGTCTTGTTTTTGTCCTGTTATTTCATCAGATCGTTCTGCCATGAAAGAAGTATTGCATGATAGTGTTATTTATTTTGATCCGGAATGTAACTATCAGATAATTAAAGCTATCTCACTGCTTAATAGTGATAAAAAGTTAAGGGGGGAACTGATTGTTAAAGGGTGGGATAATGTACGTAGATTTTCATGGATAAATTCAGCCAAGAAACTTAATTCTTTAATTGAGAAACTTACCATTGAAAAATATGTTAGTTAATGCTTTTTAGTTCTCAGTATAAAGTGGTTTATTTTAAATTCCGATGCTATTTAATTCATAGTGTTTTGTAAAACAGGGTAAACAAAAAAATAGGTGGTTACATGATCAGCGTACAACAATTGCGAGGCATTGCTGTTCTCCTCGTTGTTTTGTTTCATATGACAACTAAGTTACGTGATAATGGTTTTTGGCAATATGGTTTTTCTATTGGAATGTCCGGAGTTGATATATTCTTTGTGATATCTGGTTTCATCATGATGCTGATCTCAAAGCGAGAAAGTAATTTTTTTATTTTTTTATTAAAGAGGGTCGTCAGAATATATCCAGTTTATTTAATTGTCGCAACTATTTTTATTTTAATGTTTTATTCTTTTCCGAGTATATCTAATGCCCATAACCTGGATAAAAAATTCTCATTGCTTAACACTTTAACCTTACTTCCTATAGATAATAATATAGTTATGGTCGGGTGGACGTTAAGTTATGAATTGTTTTTTTATCTTGTTTTTGCTATATGTATGCAATTTTCTATAAGGAAAGAGTTTTCTATTTCATTTGCAATTCTGTGTTTTTTCATTTTGGGTCGATTGTTTAATAATGACTTCTTAAGTAATTCAGTTATGTTTGAATTCGTTCTTGGTGTTTTTTCGTATGTTTTATATAAAGAATTGTCTTTCCCAAGAAGTGCAGTAGTTAAGTTTTTAATGATCTTTATCTCTGTCAGTTGGATGTATTACTCTCCAGTAGGCATTCGTTTTTTTGACTTGGGTATTCCCAGTTTTATAATATTTAATTCCTATGTGAGTTTGTTCAAGAATGCAGGGGCAGGCGTGCTATCTACTATAGGTGATGCATCATATTCTATATATCTGACACATCTTCTCTCAATTAGCGCCATTTTTTTAATAGGACATAGATTCTTAGGGTTAAATAACCCTGTCATACTTTATATATTAATGCTTCTTCCTGCTTTAGTCTTCGGTATTATTTTCCATTTGTTTGTAGAAAAGCCAATAATCAATTATTTAAATTCTAGGACAAAGCGATTAGTTATTAAAAATGTCTGAAGTTGTAACGTTTGATGGTTTGTGCTAGTTGTGACTTATTGTAAACCACCCTTTTTTGTTCAATACTCCTCTTTTAAAGAGGAGTATTATTTTGCATTCATTTGTCTTTTTCTCAATTATAATTTTAACGATTAAACAGTTGTAAGCTTTTATATGATTTAGTATGAAAGTATGGTAGTTATTCAGGCTTGATTGGTTTGTAAGCATCCAGGCAAAACGGTCCATTCATTTTTAGAGATCTTCCGACATACTGATTATGTCCCCTGAGGAGATCGCTATGTGTAAAGCACGATTCACTGAACTCCAGAGCATCGCCATTCTGAAGTCCGTTGAAGCCGGACGTATCGTCAAGGATGTGTGCCGTGAGGCCGCTATTTCGGAAGCCAGCTATTACAACTGGAAGGCTGAATATGGCGTGATGGAAGCGGCCGATATTAAAAAAAATCAAAGACCTTGAGGATGAGAATCGACGTTTGAAACAGATGTTTGCCGACCTCAGACTTGAGTGCCGGGCACTTAAAGACGTCATCGAAAAAAACTTTAAAACCAGCGATAAAGCGTGAACTCGTCAGCTATCTGACGGCACAATTTGCCATGAGTTTACCCCAGGCCTGCAGGACGTTATCGCTGAGCAGGACGGTGTATTTTTATCAGCCTGATACCCGGCGTGAAGAACCGGTGAGCCATACGCTGACTGAACTGGCAGAACGCTATCCGCGCTACGGTTTTAAGAAACTGTTCCAGCTGCTGCGTAGGCAGGGTAATACCTGGAACCATAAACTTGTTCACCGGATTTACTGTCTGCTGAAACTGAATTTTCGTCGCAAGGGAAAACAGCGGCTGCCTGTGCGTAATCCAGCACCACTGGCGACACCGCAAGCGTTAAACCAGAGCTGGCCCATCGATTTTATGCACGACGCGCTGGTCTGCGGCAGACGCTTCCGGACCTTTAATGTGGTGGAGGATTTTAACCGTGAAGCACTGGCGATAGAAATCGACCTGAATGTCCCGGCTCAGCGGGTCATTCGGGTGCTGGACAGGATCGCGGTAAACCGCGGCTACCCGCTGAAAATGCGGATGGAAAACGGGCCAGAACTGGTCTCGCTGGTGCTGGCACAATCGGCCGAAGAGCATGGCGTGCAGCTCGAATTTATCAAGCCGGGTAAGCCTACACAAAATCCTTTTATCGAACGGTTCAACCAGACATACCGGACAGAAATCCTGGATTTTTACCTGTTCAGAACACTAAATGAAGCACGGAAGGTTACCGAGCGCTGGCTGATGGAATATAGCAACGAGCGGCCTCATGAATCCCTGAATAACCTGACGCCGGAAGAGTACCGCCTGATGGCTGAAAACCCAGGAACTTTCAAAAAGTGCATGGAACTGAAGCTAGGATGCTTACAATATGGTTTAGTATGAAAGTATGGTAGATGCTCGGGGTTGACTGCTTTAATATCTTTTTTTGTTGTTTTTTTTAGTGTTTTATTTTGTTGTTGTTTTTTTGCTTTCAGGTGTTGACTGAATGTGTTTGTTGGACTTCGCTTATAGATGCTGTGAACGGTTAGAGTACTACTGTTTTTAGACTGGAACTGGATTGTTCGCACTCAATTAATCTGAGGATATTAAGATGGTTTCTCAATATTTGCTCACACAGAAAGAAGTCGCTGCCATTCAATTTGCAGTGTTAGGTACGAATACTTATGCAGGAGAAAACGCTTTTGATAGTGTATCTAAAAGTTTTCTTAATGGGACAATGACACAACAGCAATACATCAGTGACTTACTTTCCTCGGGAGAGGGAAGGGCTATATATTCAGGGAAAACTGATGTTGAAATTTTAAGTGCTGTTTATACCTCACTTTTGGGTAGTTCACCTGCGGACAATGTACTCCAAGGGTATTTAAGCGGAAGTAATTTAAGTACTGCTATTTATACTGCAATAAGTAATCTTCTGTTCTATAATGGTTTTGATACTAACACTTTATCTCTACAGCATGATTTTGATGTTACACTCAATGGTATGATGTTTAGTGATTATGGTACAGCCACTTGGAATACTTGGAGTGGTGCATTATCACAGCAAGAACAGATTGTTTCAGCGTATATAAGTATCGCAGGACGATCTGCAGATATGAGTGGTTTACGTTACTGGACAACAAAATTAACTCAGAATGGTCAGACGTTTGATACCGTTTTGAAATCAATGATAAGTACAGCAGAGTTCAAGAGTAAAGGTACAAGCCTAACTGGTTCAGACCTTATTAAGCATATTTATAAAGGTATTTATGGTGTTGAACCAAATGATGCAACAATTGCAACTTATCAAGTATTTGGTTCCAACAAAACAGCTGTCATTAAAGCTATTATTGAAGATCTGCGTGGCTCAACCTCAACAAATACTGCAACCGTTACAAGCCAACACGCTTTTGAATACGAAATTGGCACCGGTTTACTTTATAAAACTGGCGCAATTCTTACTGCTACTGCTGGTGGCGGCAATGCAACTGGCACAGTAAATACAAACACTAGCCACCAGTTAACTAATGCAGAAACTGCTGTCTTAACCAATGTAATGCTCAATGCTAACGCTGCAACTACAGTTAACTTAAAATTTGCCGATCATCTGGCAGATCTGTCGATAGGCGGTGCTAGCGCCGCAACAATTAACCTTTCTGATAACGGGGTGAACCCAGGCGTTAAAGTTACTGTGAATAACGGAAGCGTAATTTTAAACGCTAGTTCTGGTGCTGATAAAGTGCTTTTGACCACTGATGCTGTTGTTGCTTCTGCGACTGGTCAGTTTAACCTCGGGGCCGGTAATGATTCGCTGAAATGGTTAGGTAACGGTATATCGAACGGGGCTAACACAGATTCAACTAACATTACAGCCAATGGCGGTCTTGGCGTTGATACCATTTCCGCAAACCTACTCACTAAAAATATAGCGGTTTCGGCTCCAGGCCTTACACGTACCGTTACGATAAGTACCAACTCCTCGCAGTTTACTAACTTTGAGAAAGTTGATCTTGCGGGTTATATTGGTAAAGCGACTCTTAGTGGCTCTACATCCGGAGCAACGACTCCTGCGAATCATACTTTTGACTTTGGTATACTGACGGGTAACGCATCTAATGAATCGGGACTCACTGGTACATTAACCACCACGGTCAATCAGCCAACAACATCCACCATCGGCTCGCAAGGGTTTGTACTCTCCGGGCTTGCAAATCAGGTACACGTGATAAATGCTGCCGGTGGCAGCTCAGCGCAACTGGAAGTTACCGGTGATGCGACTGCTGCCAGCAGTGTTGATATCACTTTCCTCAAGGATGCAGTAACCAGTTTTGGTATTAACTTTACCGCAACCAGCAATACTGATGTAAACGCCGGTTCGCTTGCGTTGCATAGCAGCAGTACAACAGACATTTTAGGTAATGTTACTGGGCCACAGTTGACGACTTTAAATATCGCTTCTGGGGGCATTGGTAATTTTAGTAATACCTTGACTCTGGCTGATACCAATACCCAGGTCACAGGGATTAACGTTAGTGGAGATCATGTCCTGAATCTTAACGTTGGTTCAGGTTTTAGTAACATCCATAACGTCAATGCTGCAAGTAATACAGATGGTCTGAATTTA
>ENA-OQNO01001135-OQNO01001135.1-human-gut-metagenome-genome-assembly--contig:-NODE-1135-length-19267-cov-3.592476_pt1 | contig 19267 bp, 17 predicted proteins | sample MGYA00242629_ERZ504880 | MGnify/ENA primary metagenome ERZ504880 (study PRJEB26092, sample SAMD00036377) | human gut metagenome | host: Homo sapiens | study: EMG produced TPA metagenomics assembly of... | reverse complement strand
AAAAAGCGCACCATACAGTCCTTCCAGTTACAAAACTGAAAGAGGCCATTTAACGCCGTCAGCGCGCCGTTTACAGAGATTGGCGCGTAATGTCCCCTCAAATATTTCTTCCATATTAATACCCGTTCTTTTGTCACTGGCCTCCAATCCAGATATTTCATAAACTGGATCAGGTGATACCGGTATTTTTGAATGGTTTTCTCACTTTTTTCACAGCCCGCAAGCCACGCGCAATAATTGTCAATCAGTTCTATCGTAATAAGCTGTTTTCCTATTTTCCTCATGATGTCCTCCGATTATGGTCTCCGATAATGATTATTGATGTCTTCGTTATTTTACCCGAATAAAAAAAAGGCATTCAAATATCCATTGCGCCCGGATATTTAAACACCTGATTTCCTTCCATCCGCTTTTATTGGATATTATACTTCGTCCTCGCAACTCCGGGTTTTGGCACAATTCAATTCTTCCGCTAAAAGGGTAAATGGAATCTTCCCGCTCTCGTGATCTTGTTTATGAACAGGAATATTATTAAGTTTTCCAGTCTCATCATCATATTTCAAGATGGCTGCTTTTCTGTGAAATTCTTTCATCGCTCTAATCTGCCAGAGGAAATGGTTCCCTTCCTATGTGAACAAAAAAAACAGGATACATTCCTGTTTCCTGAATATGGTATTGCCAGCTGCAGTATTATACACCCCCCTATAAGCATGCCCGGCGCCTTGACGGCGCAGCGCGGCATGGTATCGTATGTCTGGCTAGTGTAAGAGCATACTCAGCATAGCATATTCTGTTGGGGGATGCAAGGTTTGGATTTCGGCCAGATGGCGGATGCCCGTAAACTACTAATCTTTTCTTATCGGATCGATCTCCCTGCACACTTCGCGCATGTGTTCCAGGAGTGCACGGTTCCTCTTCTCCGGACTGAGATTATGCATTTCAAACGGATCTTTTTCCAAATCATACAATTCTTCCAGATCCCCCTGATTATACACATACTTTATCCTGCCTTCGACCGCCATCTTTCCCACATGCGGAAACGCATGGCCATAGGTCTCTGCATAGACAGCAGTTCTCCAGCCACCTCCACCTTTCTCGAAAAGAGACAGCAGATTGAGCCCATCCACCGGGCCGCGGAAGGCCGTTCCCGCAGCTGCCAGCACCGTAGGAGCCAAATCCACATTGGAAACCAGCCTGCTGCACACCTCCCCTTCGGGAAGCACGCCCGGGTACCGGATGGCAAGCGGTATCCTCATAATTTCCTCCGGCATATAGGCAGACTTATCCGTATGACCTCCATGACATATGCTTTTCCTCCCGTCTGGTTACCATACCTTTAAAGTCCAGTGTATCAAATCACTGCTGAATGCCAGCGCCGACTGATATGATATCCCATCAAAACCGGTATAGAGCATATGGTACTGCCCCTGATGCCAGAAAACAAACGGAGTATCCACTGCCTTCTCGTCAAATGTTCCCGGTATTCCATTAGCTGTCTGGTTAAAATAAAACCGCAGAGTTTTTTAGCATCTGCTCAATTTGGATTATCTTTTTTTGTAAAAAAATATGCTTTCATCCGGATAGATAAGTTTTGACCCTTTCACTTATCACTCCAGGAGGAAGCATATTTTACGAACCTCATTTTCCTGATTACGAATTTATTATTATATGGATCTGCTGCTTATTCTTATTTGAAATTACAGTCTGAAACTTTACACATACGAATCGGTACAAAAACGGTATTGAACTTCCCGAAGATCTCTTCCTCCAATGCTGTCATTTAAGTAGTGATTGGTTGGTTTAAAACCAGCTTTTTCGTAAAAGCTTCTTGCTCTATAATTTTCTTCCAGGACCCATAAAAATATGTCACGGTAACCAAGACGTATTAATCCCTCTACCGCAGCATTAAGCAAATGCTTTCCATACCCGTTCCCCATGTACTCAGGTAACATATATAGTGATACAATCTCTCCAAATTCCTTAAATTCCGGAAATCTGGACTTACAAAAACTGGTCGTGCCGATAAAAATATCATTTTGAATCATGACGATCGTATTCATTTCTGCCTGATCAAAATTGGCGGCCCACCGGCCTGTTGGAATACTATCCAAATATGCCTGTAGTATTATGCCTTTATATGCATATCTCCAACTTTCCTCATAAATATGGCTGAGTGCAAACCGATTATCGGATGGTTTTATGAGTCTGATTTTCATAGCAATATTCCCACATACTTTGAGCATCGATAAGTTATGTGAATACCTCCTGTTTACTTTCTCTTACCCTCGTTTCAAAAGATATCTCAATCTCCTTACCCAGAGTGATCTTCTCCTTTGAACGCACTTTCGCGGGCAGCGCGATAATATGCGTTTCATCCCCCTTCGGCATGAGCGATGTCGGCCAACTCGTATTACCAACTATGGCAGTAACCGCAATAAAACCAAACCGGTGACCACCAAGCAATTCGTGTGGTTTGCTGATTTTCGTTGGAACCGAAACATAGTACCAGCCTCCCTGTGCTTCAAAACGTTCGACTAGTGCGGTAAATGTCTGTTTCATTCTTACCTCCGTTTAAATTATGAACAGGCTATCTTTGTGGATAGATTCGTGATTGTTTGTGTATTTATTTGTTTATGCTTTTATTTGTCCATACTTTTATTCGTTTATGCTTTTATCCTTTTTCATCTTTTCATTTTCATAGAACTTTAAAAACTCCGCCCGGTCTTTCGCAAATACTTTTTCCAGTTCATATGACAGTATAAAGGGATCGTAATCGCTGAAAACATTTGGTATGTATTGATATATCTTATCGGCAATCCCCACAACGTGCTCGATATCAACTCCTACCATATTGAAAATCTTCTTTTCTGTAAAAATTAACAGCTGTACACGGAAAGAACCTCCCTTTTGACCAACCTGGGCAACGATCCAATAGATTTTATCACGAGGAATTACCGTTATCTTATTTTTATTTCCGCAAAGCAACAGATAAGAAGGCATCAGTACGATTTTCTCACCATATGGCTTCTTCCCCTCCGCGAATTCATAAATGTATTCTTCTACCTGAATCTTTCCCTCTGAGGCCTCCTGATCAATAAGCTCCGCCACTGCCTCCTTCGTATTTTCACCATATGGAAGAATTAGATTTTTCCCATTCGTGACTGCTCGTCTTGATTTAAAAAATCCTACGAATACAGCAAGCAGCATGATCCCAGAGGCAATAACCAGATAAAAAAGCACTTCTCTGCTGGAAGGATCATTCAAATCAAAGGAATCCTTTAAAAGAAAATAAAGGACAGCAATGATACAGACGTATGCAAAAAACGATCTGAAAAGTGTTTTCCTTACAGCCTCATTTACTCGTTTTGACTCTTGTTCTAAAAAACCCTGGTTCATACTGTTTATCTCCTGTTCTTTGCGTTTTTATGGTGAAATTCAGTTTCAACTTTCATTAATGAATCTGTTTTAATAATTCAAAATAACATTGCAGGGCTGAAAAACTGATTGCATTTATATTTAACGTATTATCTTCTTCATATATACATTCTACAAACATAGCCTTTGTATTCGTTTGCTCCGATTTTTTTTCTAATATCAATTTGGTATTAGAATCTTCAAAATATAGAGCTAAAAAGATATTTGGCGAATTCATTTCTGCTTCTTCAATTCTTCGATATGCATAATATGATGTTGTGAATCCACTCAATTATATTATTAATTAAATTTCCATACTTACGTAAATACTTGTCTTGAGGCTTGCATCATTTGTCCCCGATTATGAAAATTAAAAAGTTCCTCTGAACTATCTAGAACACAGTCTGCATAATCGCAAAAATCAATTAATTGTGTATTATTATTCGGTAATATCATGAGAAGAATACCTGTTGATAAAGGAAAAAACAAAGTGTTATTTAGATCATTAATATAATTATCAGCAAGATCGAATGAATCCAAATCTATATTATACAGTAAAACGGGATTATCACTTGAAAAAATCCTTTTCTTATTTTTTATAGATTTAAATATAATCCACGTCCTATCTAATAATATTTGTCTATGAGTATACAAGATAAATTCACTATTAGCAAATTCCAGATATTGATTTCGAGCAAAAGCTTCAATACCTTTTTCCGAAAAATACCCTTTTCCGCATCGTTTTTCTAATAATTGTAACTTTTCTTTAAAACCATTTAAGATAAGTGGTATCTCAGGACTAAATGTCTTATAACTATGATATCTCCATTTTTCTGTCCGAAAGAGCTGTGTAATAATTATTAATGCCATATTATTTTTAATTACATCAGTTAATATCTTCTCTCCTGATTTTGCATGAACACTCTTATTAATTATATAATCAAATGTTTTAGGTAAAATACTTTCTGCAATTGCAGAATAATGCTCCTCCCATATAAATTCATCATTTTTTAAATAATCTCGATAATAGTCTCGCCTAACTGCCAAATCTTTCGGCAATGAATAATATTCGCAGAGTTGTATTATATCAAATACATTGATTCTCCTATTTTCATTAACAAAATAATTCAAATAGCATTGAGGTACCATATGATGCCTTCTTGGTATATTATTCACTTGTGTCTCCTTAGCTGTAGAGAATAAAAACGCTGCTGTTATCGATTAATGTTACATTTGACAATATAGAAACATATTATTGACACAAAATTAATAATTTAATCTATTAATTTTATTATAAAATATTGTTCCATTATTATATGCTCTTGTTAGTGCTTAATACTCCGCATCGTGCTTATCTTCTTAATAATAGACAATGCCTTTAGATATGTATTGTTATTTTAATTTTGATGACATTTCTATATTCTGCACCATTGTTAGTCGATCGTGATATTTAACATAACTACACTTTTGATATCAAACAACACACTTCCACATGTGTTGAGTGGATAAAAAACATGTCCAGAAGACGTGGTAAAGGTCTTATCGTATCTGCAATAAACTTATTATACTTTATATTGCACTATACCCATGTATTATTATAATTTCCTTATACACTCCCCAGCAATACATTACGTGAGAAAATATCTTTTATATGAGTCCAAAACTTTTACTACAATCTAAATTTAGGATTAAGTCTTCCTATATCTTTTTTTGTCTGTTGCGCCTTATCATTTTGCCCCGAATCCAAGAAGTAATTATAACATTCTCTCAAAAAATATACGTCATGGCTATGATTGACATAATTTACTTTCAAGAAACTTTCAGCTTTTTCTAAATTATTCTGCCTATAAAGGCGTAACAGGGAAGCATTTAAATATGAATTATTTTTATCTAAGCTAACCCCCTCCTGTAATATTTGTTCGGCTTTCTGAAAGTTTCCTAACTTAATATAAATATTTCCCAATGCATCAAAGCTTCTAATATCACCGGGACAAATTTGCAATATTCTATTATGCAATTCAATAGCCCTATCATATTCTTTCCTTTTTCCATATAATTTGGCCAAAGAATTAAGTGCAATAATATCTGACGGAGATACCTTTAATATATTTATAAAAACATTTTCTGCATCTTCGTCAAATTTGTATCTCATTAAAAGCTCTCCCAGCTTTGACATATATTTAATATCTTGGCTATCCAAATGTGCAATTTGTTTAAATATTTCGTAAGCCTTATTTCGTTCACCCTTTTTCATAAACAGCTTACCTAATTTTATTAAAACTGGTATATGTTTATCATCTACCTCCAGTGCTCTTTTAAACATATCTTCTGCAGCGGTATAATCCCCTTTTCTCATTAATAATTCTCCATATTCATTCAAGATAGGAATATGTTTAGGTGCTATTTCAATCGCTTTTTGATAAATAATTTCTGCTTCATCAAACTTTTTTAAGATTCTTAATAATCGTCCATATTCATTCATAATGGGAATGTGAGCTGAGTCCACTTCCATAGCATGAATATAAACTAACTCAGCTTCTCTTTTTTTACCAATTTTAACATATAGACGGCCTAGTTCATTAAGTAACGGTAAATTATCAGGATTTATTTTAATTCCATATAAAAATACAGATAAAGCTTTTTCATATTCTTGAGATTTGATATAAGAACGTCCCAACTCCATTATAGATACCATTTCTAACGGTTTTTTTTCCAATATAGATAACAGTATTTCTCGCCCCTTAGTCATCTCTCCTTTCCTTATGTAAACTCGTGCCAATTCATTTCTTGCAATAGTACTATCTTTATCTTTATTAATTATCTTATAAAAGCATTCTTTTGCTTTTTCAAATTCACCCAATTCGGAATATACACCGCCTAATTCGTTCATTGCCGGAATATTATTTTTATCCAATTTTAATATACTTTGAAATATAGTCTCGGCCTCTTTATATTCTCTCTTTACTACATATAGTCTTCCTAGTTCATTAAGTACGGGTATATGACTAGAATCTATCTTCAATGCTCTCTTATATGTTTTTTCTGCCAAATCATATTTATACATCTTTACATATAACCGTCCTAATTCATTAAGTACGGGTATATGCCTATGGTCTATTTTTAATGCCGTTTTATACATCTGAAGCGCCTTGTTATAATCACCTCTTTTTACATATGCCCTTCCAATCTCATTCAATGCCGGCAATGAATTGCCGTCTACTGCTAACGCAGTATTTAAATATTGAATTGCCTCATCATAACGATTTATATCACTATACAATTTTCCCAATTCATTTAAAGCTAATATATTCATCTCATCATAGGATATCAGTTTCTTTAATATTTTCTCTGCATCATCATTTTGCTTATTTTTTTTTAATGCCATCGCATATTCCAAATGCAAGCGAGAACTAAACACTCCGCTTTCACACTCTTCCTTTATAAATGACAATGCTTCCTTATAGTTACCATTAACATTTAACAACCAAAATTTTGCTAGCTTTACTCTATCCCCTTGCCCCTTCTCATTTAAAAGGTTACATATATTTTCATTACGGATAAATATTCCTATTAAATCTTTAATATCAACACTTGCTGTTACTATATCAACTTTATCATAAATAATCTGTTTTCTTAATATAAGATTACAAAATTTTAGTAGCATTTCGTTACTTAATAAGTATGGTAATTGTGATAAGTACATATGCAAATTATTTTTATGATATGGATTAAATACAAAAAACAAGTCAGCCACCATATCATGTTTTAAATATACTTTATTTTTTTCAATATATACCGGCTCATTATTTATTGACTGAAAAGTCTTTACCAGAAAGGGACTTAATTCTTGTATTGAAATACCTGTTATTTTTGATAAAGATTCAATGTCAAGTGGCATTTTAAAAAGATACATTGCAGCCATGTATACAAATGAAAAACCATATGACTTATTTTTATAGATAAATAATTCTTCCCACATATCCCAATCGAGTTTTACGCTCTTATTTAATTGCTCTTTTTTATTAATATATGAATTAAAAGTTTCAATGCATATATACTGCAACTCAACTAGAGAGATTCTATGATCTTGTATTTTATTCTTATGTGTATCAATTACTCTTTTTATAATCGCAGTATACGTCCCATCACCATCACTTAATATTTCCAGCATTTTAGTTAAAACTTTATTTTTCCACTGCACATTATTTCTTACTACTTCAAATCTTCTATTAGCTATCCACCAATAATTTTTTACACTACTATTCGGTGTTAAACATAAATAGTCACATTGATTATTTAAGTCTACTAATATGTTATTAGTTTCATCAAACAATATATTTAAACGTTCTAATCTCTCAGAAATAATTATTTTTATATTATAATTTGAATAACTAATTTCTTTACAGACAAATTCCAATAATTCAGGATTAGCAAATGGATTATCAATGCATATTAATGCCTTTTTTTTATATACTGCAGCACTATATTCTACATTTTCAAGAAAAGCTTTTACTTGCTGCCTCCTTAAGTCGCATTTATCTGATATTATCCAAAATACAGGACGTTGTTTTAAAGCCTCATCAACAGCAATACGCGCCATTAATACAGTTTTTCCTGAACCACCATTTCCTGTTATTATTAAGTTCTTTTTATCCTCCCAATTCAATAAAAATTTTAACTTTTCAATTTCTTCTTGATTTATGATTTCTAAATCATTACATACCACACTGAAGAGACAATTTATATTATCTGTAACTTTATAAAAACCTTTTAAAATTGTATCTAATCGCTCATCATCCAAATACTGCTTTTTAATAAAATCCACATCAATAAAAATTGTATCAATATCTAAAGTCTTTCGTAATTCCTCAATATTGCTATTAACAGAATCAACAGTCATCTTAAGTTGACCAGTAATGTTTTCTATACCCGCTGCAACTTTTCTTTTTCCTCTTAATTCACATAACCCTCTAAAATATTCCAAATTTTCTATCACTAACAGAATAAAAAAATTAATATTATTATTTTCAATTTGTTGAGGAAATATCACTTTTTTTATTTCTTCCATAAGATTTATATTTAAATCCCATAGAAACACGTAATCAAATACACATTCCATCACACCAGCAATGGAGGGTAAATTATCACATCTATCATATCTTATTACTATTTGTTTATAAAAATCAATAAACTCTCTGTATATATCATCATCAATTTGAGATACTTTAATAAGATTTTCTACCCATTTAGTACTATTCCCCGTTGCATTTTCTCTGATTTTTTTTCTTATAACTTTTTTCAAAATATTTAATGAATTTGTAGAATCTAATAATGAAAATAAATTAGCCACTTTTTCAATCGATAGCAAAATAATCCCCTTTTCTTTCCTAAGTCTCTTATTCCCGACTTAATCTTACACAAATCTCACAATGTGGTGAACGGACAATAATAATGGTGAAAAAGTATATTTTCTCCTAAGTGGAATCTATACGCCAGCATCCTACTAATTATTTTTTCCGTCCAACTTATCTAATTCCCCAATACTCTCTAAAAAATGACATTCCACAGGAGACAATATATATTCCTGATTTCTTTTATATTTCTCATACTCCAAATGCGCTTTCTCCAAGGCCTGCTGATGTGTTACTTTCCCCCTTTGTTGTTAGTATATCATGTCTGGTCATCCTGAGATAATCATCAATCGTCTCCAACCAGTCTTTCATATACATTGGTTCCTGATTTAAAGCATGTACCTCTGCAATATCTAAATATGCCATAACAATTTTATTGAGTACATCCAGCTCTTTTTCATGAAGATAATTTTTCGCCACCTCTACATCAAATCGCTTTATACGGTTGCCACTCCATGTAGTCAGCCCCATATTATCTTTATCCGCATCTGCCCTTTGATAAATCACCTCTGCTGCTGTATGCTTATGTGCCGCCCAATGCATCTTATTCTGAACCTGTTTAAAAAACTGCACGGAACTCTCCGCCTTCGGATTATAGTCAATACTGGTCGCATAGATTTCCAACACCTTTTCCAAAATACCTTTTCTGAAGACCTTCTATCCCGGATACGCGCCAGCAACTCATCAAAATAATTTCCGCCTCCAAAATTCTTTAATCGTTCATCATCCAGCGCAAATCCTTTTTTCATATATTCTTTCAGAATATTTGTAGCCCAAATCCTAAATTGTGTTCCTCGCAAAGATTTCACGCGATAGCCAACAGAAATAATAACGTCAAGATTATAAAAGTCCACATGATATCTTTTTCCGTCGGAACCAGTTGTTGCAAAATTTGCAACAACTGAATTTCGGCTTAACTCGCCTTCTAAAAAATATTTTTTATATGCCTGGATATCGTGAATTTATTTCTTTGAAATAAATCTGCTATCTGATCTAACGATAACCAAACAGTATCATTATCAAATGTAACTTCAACTTTGGTAACTCCATCCTCTGTTGTGTACATTAATATATTAGACTTTTCCACTTTCTCTTCCCCCCGTCAAAAGATCTCCGATAAAAATCCGATGATTATATTATTCTTTATAATAGTTTCCACATCCGTTTCACTATATTTTACCATACTCCCCTCACCATTGCCATCTGAAAGATTCCTTCATTTCCGTTTATTTTCCCCTCTGCAACATAATATTCTCATTTACCTGTTATTCAAACTCACATACCTGATATCTCTCTTTTTCAGCATAACAAATTATCAACTGCCTCTCTTAAACATCTATTCTCTCTACTCTGTCTTTTACGATATTTTCATCATATTCCCCATTACACACGACTTTTCCCAGCATATCTCTTACATATTGATCGTTCAATGTAGGTGAATTTTTACACTCCTCCTTCCCTTTTTCCGTTCTTGTCCCACATCTCCATACAATCTTCCCGCGCTCCGTTCTACGCCTGAATCCTCCCCCACAATCCCCACATACCAATAAATTACTAAGCAAATATTTGCTGCTATATCGGTTACCACTGCTAATCTGATTGCCGTCAGCTGTTCTGAGCAGCCTGGCTCTATTAAGCATTTCCTCCTGCACCTTATCAAATATCTCCGGAGAAATAATGGCTTGGTGACTTCCTTTCACATAATATCTGGTACGCTGTCCTACATTTTTCTTTCGTATACCATTCAGATAATCCTCCGTAAATGTTTTCTGAAGCATCATGTCTCCCTTATATTTCTCATTCTTTAGCATTTGCTGGATTACATTTGCACTCCATACCGTTTTGCCTGTTACCGTTTTATACCTCTTTCCTCCAAGAGTTTTTTTATCTGCGAAAACGTGTAACCCTTTAAATATAACTCAAAAATCAATTCTACTATTTTAGCCTGCTCCGGAACGATTACCAATTCCCCTTCCACACACCGATACCCCATAAAATGTTTGTAGCTGCTAAATAGCCCTTCCTCAAATTTTCTTTGAATCCCCCACTGAATATTTTCGCTCAAGTTTCTGCTTTCTTCTTGTCCCATTGCTCCTGACAAGGTTATTGCCGCTTCTGCATCCGGATCAAATGAATTAACATTTTCAATTTCAAAATACATTTGTATACCCCTTTCTTTTAAATATCTCATAATCTGTAATAGCTCTACCGTATTCCTGGATACTCGTTTGCTGATTTAGTAATTATGTAATCGAATTTCCCCTCTGCAGCGCTTTCTAACATATGTTTCAATCCGTTACGGCCCTTTTTCCTTAATCCACTTCTTCCACAATCCCAGAACACCCCTGAAAATACCTATCCTGGATGATCTGATATTTGTTCTGTATATGCCATAATTTGATGAGCCAAACTGGCTAACTGTGCCTCTTTCTTAGTGCTGACGCGGCAATATGCCGCCACACGCAGCGGTTCCATATTCTCTTTTTTCACAGGCATATAATATATCTTTTTCTCAACACATCACCTCGTTTCATCAATAAGGAAAAGGCGTAAAAGCTAAAAGCCTTCACGCCTCACCACACGGCAATTACCTAATCTCACCTAATCATCATTTAACACTCTTTTGCAGCAGGACAATACTTTCCGTATGTCTCGAGTGGGTAATAAGGATGGCCTGCAGGCATAATTTCCCCTTGGCGGAAGCCTAGATTTTCTCATTCACTCGAATATCGTGCTTCGGTAAAGATATCTATCCCACTACTCACAATCTTCATAAAATTATAACATAGATTTCAAGACATCGAAAGATAAAGCATTTTCGAAAAAAGAAATGGTTCTGTTTGACAAAACACTGCCAACAATAAAGCCCTTGAGCTTAATCCTTCAAGAGCTTTATTCTTAGCACTGTATCACCTGGTTATTAGATTTAACGACTATATCTAAAAACCAAGTAAATATTAATTTTATTGTTTATGTTCCTATGTTTCAAATATCTTATTTAGCAGTCTCTCTGATATTTTAAAAGTTAAGCGCTGCTATTATCTAGGAATAAGCTGTTCCACTACTTTTATAAATCTATCTGTATGTCCTACTGCTATCCTTTTATTTTGCTTTTGTAGAGATTCTTTTCCTTCTAGCAACAAGTTCAAAAGTTTTTTTAATCCCTGAATGGTATCGTCAATTTTCATACCCGGACGCGATTCATAATATTGCCACATACCTTGAAAATCATTACTAAATCTTTTCTTCTCAATATTAGCACACTTCATAAATGCCTCCGCTGTAGCTTCGGCCATCTCAATATCAAAAACATTCATTCTCTTCCGTTCACACTTAAGAAATGCATAAACAGGATCTTCTCTAAGGCTACTTAAATACAAATTTCGATTTACATTAAAAATTAATACATTTTCACTTCTGAACCGCTCGATTAACTCATAACATCCCCATTCTTCGTTTGTAAACTTTTCCTTATCTTTGTTATCAATAAACATCCCTACACATGTATCTTCCGCATTTTCATTCACAAGCTTATCTATACATATTTGAATCCCATGCTTCACATTTTTCCAATTAATTGCATCAGCTATATCAAGCAGATATTCTCTACTCCAATGGGCATTAGATATAAAAATAATGTATTCATCTAAAGATAGCTGTCCATGATAAGCCATATCAAGCACTGCGGGAAATCCATCTATTAAAACATCTTCTTCTATATCTAATATACTGTTTGTTCGAACCACATCTTTAGGAATTACAGCTGCTTCCCGTTCTTTAATCGAAGCAATTTCTGAAGCCAGTAATCTTTCATTCCATTCTCCTTTTAAAATCCAATTTTTGGCCGTTTTAAAAATAAACCGGTTATCAAACGAGGGATATTCCTTCCGTACTTCTTCATCTGTAAATAATGTACCATATGCACCCTCTTTAGCTATGCCGGATTTATATGCAAACATATATGACATAAACGAATATAGCCATTTCTCCAAGTCAGAAAATCCATGTTCTATTAGCACTCTATATATGCGATAGAAATCCTGCAACGCACATTTTAGGCTTCGAATATTATGCGATGGGCTAGTCGCTTCTTCTATTTCCTTAAAAATATTATCTACTCCACCAACGAAATATTCATCCACAGGTGACGCAAAAAACCGCAAAATATCTTGCTCATTTTGTCTTATAAAATCATAATACTCGTCTGACAAATGGACTTGATCTTTTATAACAGCATGGATAATACTGTTATAATCCGGTTTATACTTTATGGTACGTTCAATTATCTTTTCTTTGATTTCCTTGTAAGATATTAAGGTTGTAGAATCCTGCTGGTGAGGGAGCATCACTACCATTTTCGTTTGATTTTCTGTATTACTTACGTCCGCTTTAGACATACTCAACTCTGATTTCTCGTTTTTCCTATCCAAAATTTTATCTTCATTTGCTACTATGATTGTATAAAACCCCTGGTTCTCACAATAATCATTAATACACCCCAAAACATCTATGGTATCCAATTTACTTCTTTCTAAATCATCAAAAACAAGTATTACCTTTTTTCCATTTAATTGACTTTCTACATTAAACAAGTTAGCTGGATTAAATGAAACAACATTTTTCCAATTTCCCGGTAATGGCAGTCTCGACAATCTGTCTTTTAATCGAATTAATGTATCACTTTTCTTACTCCATCCCCGATCTTCTAAATACGCATTCATCCAGGCACTATTCACGCCCTCACAAATAGATTCAACTGATGAAATACCAAAAAGAGAAATGCGCAATACAATATGTGTTTGTTTTAGTTCTTCTTTCAAACCATGTTCCAATAAATATGTCTTCCCACATCCCCATTCCCCAGTAAGCATCAACGCTCCAACTGGTTCAGGCTCTTTACAATAGTATATCAGTTCTTCTAATGTAGTCATTTTCTCTCCTTTATGTAACGATAAAGCCCCATAAACCTGGAGCCTTATCACAATCCCCTCTATTCGTGGGCATCTTGCTTTTTCCTATCCATTATATACCAGTCCCCCATGAAAATCTATCCTCTGTTTTTCACCTCATCTCCCTACTTCTTGCCTCGATTTCATCCTCTCCCAACCATTCCGGCATATCAAACAAACTCATCCTTCCATTATTGCATTTCCATGCCCTGTGTAATCTATACCTGAATGGACCCCTTCTGCGCCATCCGGCAGATATCCCTTGCCTGCTGAACCAACCCCAGCGCTTTCTCCAGCGCCGTTTTTTCTGCTTCCGAATCGACAGTGGATCTCAGAGCTGTTTTTATTGTTCTTTCTGCCTGTGATAAATCGTTTCTTACACGCTCATAATGCATCATTACCTTATCCTCCTTAATTTGGTATCTGCATACGTTTTTCTTTCAGCCGAATTCTGGCGGACTTTATCCATCCATTATTCAAACCATATTTCTTCCATTCGATCCAGCCACGTCATATCCATCTCACTCGCTTCACAAGTGACCTTTTCCATCGTGTATCCCTGTTCCTCCAATCCCTGCCGGATATTCTGCAGACAGTAATTTGAAAAGCTTTCCGCTTCAGCCTCGTTTTCATCATAACACGAGAATGCGTACTCCACCTTCACCTTGTATCCGGAAAATGTAAAATCCAGATTGCTGGTGATATTTTTGGAGAGTGTCCTGTCTTTCTCGAATGCACTCCTGATGTCCTCGACGATTTTTTCTTTCATCCCTTCAAGCATCAGGCGGTTACATTCCCCGTCATTAAAACCGGTATGAAATAATACGGCAGTGTTCACTTCAGACGCTTCATGCTTTCAAAATCTTCAAACCCTGGCATACACACTGAGACTGTTATCGCATCCAGAATCCGGGATTTCCCCTGTCCGCGTGAAAACTCCAGATGATTTCCCCAATAGCCATCCGCACCCGTATGAATTTCTTCATAGCGTCCGTCCACATGGAGCAGGTATTTTGCAGTATCAACTCCAATTTCTTTTTCCTTAACATCCTGACCTTCGTACATATAGCCATCCACGTAGGTGTCGATGGTTTCCTTCGGAGCCATATAAAGTGTCATCGTGCGAGACATCTCATCCGGATATTCCTTCATTGGCTCTTCCACTAAAACAACCTTTGCCACAAAGTCTCGTGGCGGTTTGCAATCAACCACCAGACTTTCCAGCTTCCTCCCCTCGTATTCTTCAAAATACATCGGATCACCAAACTGAACTCGTTTCGGACATTTCACCGAATAGATTTCTTTTCTCATGGGTCTCATTCCTCCTTCTATAATATCGACAGCATGATGACTGGATGAGTGGAAGGCCATACTCCTCAAACAGGAAGAGTATGGCTCCCGGTCAAGTGAAGTCAACCATACGGACCGTCTTGCATATTTTCCGGTATTGACTCCCTTTCAAAGCATCCCCTCTGTAACGGCGCACCTTCCTGTTCAGATACCGCCTATTTAGGGAAAGCCCACGCTTCAGCTCTCCTCGGCAGCTATACGGACCGTTTCCTCTCAGCCAGCAATTTCTTTTTTCCTTAGCGGTTCCCTTTCTTGACTTCTGCAATGACATCGTCCCCTTCTCCCTCCTTTGTTCATTTTTCAATACAGCATTATACCCTCTTCCTCCGGGAAAGCTATTTTAAAAACCAACAAACAATCGGCGGCTTTCTATCAAAAACTGACAATAAAAATGGGCCGCCGAGTCGTCCCCAGCAGCCACCTGTCATCTCAATCTATATCAATCTCCTCCAAAACTTTTTCTTAGCTCATTGCCAAGGACTGCAGCCTCCTCTCAATTTTCTGTGTGACAAAACGATCTATATGCAAAAAGGTTAAACGTTTTTTTATGCCGTCTATTCTCTGAATTTTCCCTTCCCATCTGTGAATTTCCCTTTGCCATCTGTGGAAAGGCCAAAAAACGGGGCAAAAATCGGCCATTTTTTGCTCGATTTTTGCCTCGTTTTTTCGCCAAAAACCACTATATCTTGTGGTTTATCCCCTTATTTTTTCTTCAAACCACAATTCCGCATCTGTATTATACACTCGACATGCTCCGTCCCCGGAAACATATCCACCCCCCACGCAGCTTTCGCCTCATACCCCATCTTCCTAAACACCGCCAAATCCCTGGCCAGCGTATCCGGACCGCAGGACACATAGACCACTTTTTCCGGTTTCATCTTAACTACCGCCTGAATAAATTCTTCCGTGCTTCCACTCCTTGGCGGGTCCATAAAGACGACATCAACGTGTTCTCCATTGTCCGCCATCCTGCTCATGAACGCACCGGCATCATTACAGTAAAACTGCACATTCTTAATCCCATTGATCTTAGCATTCTGAGCTGCGTCCCGCACTGCATCGCGGTTTAATTCCACGCCGATCACCTGGCCTGCCTCCTGACTTGCCACGATCCCAATCGTACCAATACCGCAGTACGCGTCAATCACCGTTTCTTTCCCCTTAAGTGCGGCCAGCTCCATCGCTTTCCGATAGAGCACCTCTGTCTGTACCGGATTTACCTGATAAAATGATTTAGAAGAGATCCGGAAACGGAATCCGCACAGGATGTCCTCAATATAGCCTTTACCGTACAGCACATTCTCCCGGTCACCGAGTACCATACTGGTGTCCCTGCCGTTTACATTCTGAACAATCGTCGTAATTTCCGGGTGCTTTTCTCTCAATGCCCGTACAAAATTATTCTTTGAAGGAAATACAGGAGAAGCGGTAACCAGAACGACCATAATTTCACCCGTTGTGAATCCACGCCGTATCAGGACATGACGAAGGAGACCATATCCCGTGTCCTCATCATACGTTTTAATCTTAAATGACTTTAACATGCCTCTGATGGTTCCAATAATCTCGTCCGCTTTTTGATCTTCAATCAGACAGGACTCTACGGGAACGACACGATGAGTATTCGCCTCGTACACCCCTGAAACAGGATTTCCCTTTTTATCATGGTCAAAAACAGCGTGTACCTTGTTTCTGTAATGGAAAGGATCCTTCATTCCAATAATTGGCTGCACCTTACAATAGGGCTTCAACAGTTCCTCCAGCTTTGTCTGCTTGATCTTCAGCTGTTTTTCATAAGGCATATCCAGAAGCTGACATCCGCCGCAGCGCAGAAACACAGGACATGCAGAAGTATTCTTTCTGGCTGGCTGCCTGTCCACTTTTATTCCTTCCCTGCTCTGTAAATTGGAGTTCCCGCCAGAGGCTCTGTTCCTGCCTGTATCGTACTTCGGTTTCTGGCTGTCATTGCCCCATTTTCCTTTTCCGCCTGCTCTTTGCTCCTTTTTAGGCCCTTTTTTCTGATCCGACGATTTCTCCCCCGAATCCGGCTTTCGCCCTATCTTCCTGCCTGTATTGGGCGCTTTATTCTTCTCCTGCCTTGGACTGCTGTCTTTTGCAGCTTTATCATCACGCTTTCCTTTTGTCGCCTTTTCTGTCACTACTCTCGGTCTTTCCGCTTTCAGCCGGTTTTCAATCATTTGATTTTGCCTTCCTTTTTCTTCTTTTATGTTCATGGTGTATTTGGCTCCCTCCAACACTTTCCGCTGCTAAACTGCCAAATATGATAACTTCCTAAATATAATATTCAGCAAAAGCCATTCTATCGTTACAATCAATCGATAACCATTCCCTCTATAGAACTTATTATAATACAAGACGCTGTATAAAACCATCGAAAAAAACATTGCCCCGTCAATCCTGTATCAGTTACAATTCACGGCCCATTTGTCCGTCTCCTCCGTCCGTTCTGCTTACCTCTCTGCTTACACTTGCATTTTTCCCACACTCTAGTATAATAACACCAGGATTCTTATTACTCCTTTGACAGATTTCAAACAGAAAGAGGCACTCCATATGACAAACATTACGCCAGGAGAACGTGTTACCTCCATACCAGACTTTCACTTAGACCGCACCCTATATACCGGACGGCCCGCAAATCCTGCCGGGCGTTTTAATAAAGAGATACGCACTTACGATCTCCTGGACAAGCTGGGAATCGCCTATCAGCGTCTGGATCATGATCCGACCGCTACGATAGAAGCATGCCGTGATATCGATGCGCTTTTAAACACAAATATCTGTAAAAATTTATTTCTGCGCAATGCTCAGAAAAACAGTTTTTATCTTCTCATGATTCCGGGACATAAAAAATTTCGGACGGCAGTCCTGTCAAAACAGATCGGATCAGCCAGACTCTCATTTGCGGAACCGGAATTTATGGAAGAGTATCTGAACATAACGCCTGGCTCTGTCTCTGTTCTGGGCCTGATGAATGATAAAGAAAATCGTGTCCGTTTGCTGATTGACCAGGCTATTCTTGAACAGGAATTTCTCGGCTGTCATCCCTGTATCAATACGTCCAGTTTAAAAATCCGCACCTCGGACATTATCGAAATTTTCTTACCCTGCATCAACCATGCCTACACTCTGGTAGATCTGCCCGACGATCAGAATTAGAAATCCATCCTTATCATTTCACCCATCGTACTGCATGCTGCATAAAAAATGGCCGCGTTTTCAACGCAGCCATTTTTTCTTATCCTTATTCTAATCCTCTTTTTACTTCTCTTCTTCTCGCCTACTCCTCATACCAGGCAATCCGATTTTTCCCCTCCTGTTTCGCCCGGTACATGGCCTGATCGGCTTTGGAAAACAGTTCCTGATACTCTTCGTCCGGCTCCCCGGTGCTTGCGGCGATTCCGATACTCACAGAAATCCGGTGTTCGCCTTCCTTCGTAAAATCCTCTGTGCCGTTTAAAAGCTTCACCGCCCTCGTTTTCGTCTCGCCGCACTCGGAATAGACCACGAATTCATCGCCTCCCACCCGGCCAATCAAATCGGAATCCCGGAAAATTTCACGCAGCAGTTCCCCGATTTTAACGAGAATCTTATCCCCGGCCGGATGGCCGTACTGGTCGTTCACATCCTTGAAATTATCAATATCGATCATATATAAACAGCCGCGGCTGCCTCTTTTTAAGGTTTCTTCCATCATATACTCAAATGCCGTCTTATTATACACGCCGGTTAAACCGTCTCTGGTGGACTGGAAGAGAAGCTGCTCCTCCCGCTCCTTCTGTTTGGTGATATCATCCAGTTTTCCGATCAGACAAACAGGTGTATCCGCCCCGTCGTACTCTGCCCTGACGCGACAGATACACCAGCGGTATTCTTCCATATTCGCTTTCATACGAAACTCAAAACATCTGTTTTCGCCCTGTGCCGGCGGACGCTTCACGTATTTCTCCAGCACACTCTTTAAAACCGGAATCTCGATCTGACCGGAAGCGTTCGGTGTAAATAGAATCGCTCCGTCCCGGTATCGATACTCAAACAGGACCGTATCGGCAAATTCCCCAAGTCTCCGGTACAATGCTTCCTGCAGCTCCTGCCCGTCCTGCCCCTGGCCACCCTCCT
>ENA-OQNO01001131-OQNO01001131.1-human-gut-metagenome-genome-assembly--contig:-NODE-1131-length-19331-cov-4.492502_pt1 | contig 19331 bp, 16 predicted proteins | sample MGYA00242629_ERZ504880 | MGnify/ENA primary metagenome ERZ504880 (study PRJEB26092, sample SAMD00036377) | human gut metagenome | host: Homo sapiens | study: EMG produced TPA metagenomics assembly of... | reverse complement strand
CACGCGCGTGGACACGTTCACGTTCAAACCCGACAGCACGACCTCGAGGGCGTAGACGAGCACGTTGATCGCGATGAGGACGAGCGTGACCAAACGGTAGCGGTTGCGCTCGAGGAAGCTCGGACGCGTCGCCGCCATCATGCGCTTCAACTGCTCGTCGTCGATGACGCCCTTCGGTCCCTCAACCGGCGTGTTCACCTTGTATGGCACGGATAGCTCCTCGTCTCGGCTCTGCTGCGTTCTGCTCGAAAATCACCTGAGCATACTACCATGACCGCGACGCGCCGAGACGAGAAGATACCGATCCGCAACCGGGCGCGGGAGCTACAGGGCCGCGACGATGGCCGCCATGAGCTCGTCGTACTCCTCGTAGGCGGGCAGCTCGGGGTGCTCGGCCTTGATGGAGTCCGGGCTCTTGAACAGGAAACCCGCCTTGCTGGCCTCGATCATCCCCAAGTCGTTGTGGCTGTCGCCTGCGGCGATGGTGTCGAACCCGCAGGACTGCAGCGCGCGCACGGTGGTGAGCTTCGAGTGGGGGCAGCGCATCTTAAAGCCGCTGATGCTACCGTCGTCGGCCACGTCCAGCTCGTTGCAGAAGATGGTGGGCCAGCCGAGCTTCTTCATGAGCGGCTGGGCGAACTGGGTGAACGTGTCGCTGATGATGAGGACCTGCGTCGTGGCGCGCAGCTCGTCGAGGAACTCCTTGGCGCCCGGCAAGGGGTCGATGCGCCCGATGGTCTCCTGGATTTCCTTGAGTCCCAGCCCGTGCTCCCGCAGGATGTCGAGGCGGTAGTTCATCAGCTTGTCGTAATCGGGTTCGTCGCGCGTCGTGCGCGTGAGCTCGCCGATGCCGGTCTCCTCGGCAAACGCGATCCAAATCTCGGGTACCAGCACGCCTTCCAAATCCAGGCACACTACGTTCATCGTATCTCCTTATCGAAGGTTCCGCCACGTCATCGTGCCATCATACCCGGAAACGGGCCCGCACGCGCGGCGCAACGCTTTGTTTCTTTACGGCGGGCGCGCACGCATGGTTCAATGGCAGGGCAACCCGCCGACGAAAGGAACCCCATGGCCATCTCAGACGTGCTCGTCCGCATCCGCAAGGAGCGCAACCTCACCCAGGACGATCTCGCACGCAAGCTCTTCGTCACCCGCCAGGCCGTCTCGCGTTGGGAGAAGGGCGAGACGTCGCCGGGCATCGACATGTGCAAGCTCATCGCCACCACGTGCGACGTGCCCGTCACGCTGCTGCTGGAAATGCCCGACGGCGACTTCTGCCAAAGCTGCGGCATGCCGTTCTACCAGGAGAAGGACCACGGCACCGAAGCGGACGGCTCGCCCTCGGAGGAATTCTGCTCGTGGTGCTACCGCGACGGCGCCTTCCTCGAGGACGAGACGCTCGAGGAGCTCATCGAGCGCTGTGCCCCCGGCATGGCCGAGTCGTGCCACATCACGCTCGACGAGGCCGTCTCCTTCATGGGCGCCCTGCTGCCCACGCTCAAGCGCTGGTAGCGCATCCTCCGCACGCGAAGAGGCCCCCGGATCCGTCCGGAGGCCTCGTTCGTTTCGCGCCGTGCGGCCGAAGCTTAGTTGCGGGTGAGCTTGCGATGGATGCGATGAGGCTTGGCGGCTTCTTCGCCCAAACGCTCGATGCGGTTCTTCTGGTAGTCGTCGAAGTTGCCCTCGAACCAGTGCCAGTTCCCCGGGTTCTCGTCGGTGCCCTCCCACGCCAGGATGTGCGTGGCGATACGGTCGAGGAACCAACGGTCATGGCTCGTCACCACGACGCAGCCGGGAAACGCCAGCAGCGCCTCCTCCAAGCTCTCCAGCGTTTCGACGTCGAGGTCGTTCGTGGGCTCGTCGAGCAGCAACAGGTTGCCGCCCTGCTTGAGCGTGAGCGCGAGGTTCAGGCGGTTGCGCTCGCCGCCCGACAGCACGCCGGCCGGCTTCTGCTGGTCGGGGCCCTTGAAGCCGAAGCTCGACACGTAGGCGCGGCTCGGTATCTCCTGATCGCCCACCTTCATGAAGTCGAGGCCGTCGGACACCACTTCCCACAGCTTCTTGTTCGGGTCGATGCCGGAACGGTTCTGATCCACGTAGGAGATGCTCACCGACTCGCCGATTTCCAGCTCGCCGCCCGTGAGCGGCTCAAGCCCCACGATCGCCTTGAACAACGTCGACTTGCCCACGCCGTTCGGGCCGATGACGCCTACGATGCCGCCCTGCGGCAACGTGAAGGACAAGTCGTCGATGAGCACGCGGTCGCCGAACGCTTTGTGCACGTGCTTCGCCTCGATCACCTTCGCGCCCAGACGCGCGGGCACGGGGATGGTGATGTCGGACACGCTCGTCTTCTCGAACGTCCGCGCCTCGGCGGCCATCTGCTCGAAGCGTTCGATGCGCGCCTTGCTCTTGGCCTGGCGCGCCTTCGGGGACGAACGAACCCAATCGAGTTCGGAGCGCAGGCGCTTCGCAAGCTTGTCCTCGCGCTGACCCTGGCCTTCGAGGCGCGCGGCCTTCGTTTCGAGATAGGTGGAGTAGTTGCCCTTGTAGGGGAACAGCTGGCCGCGATCCACCTCGCAGATCCACTCGGCCACGTTGTCCAGGAAGTAGCGGTCGTGCGTGACGGCCAGCACGGCGCCGGGATAGCGGCGCAAGAACTGCTCGAGCCACAGCACCGATTCCGCGTCGAGGTGGTTCGTCGGCTCGTCGAGCAGCAGCAGGTCGGGCGATTCCAGCAGCAGCTTGCACAGCGCGACGCGGCGACGCTCGCCGCCGGACAGCACGTTCACCGGCATATCGGGATCGGGGCACTGCAGCGCGTCCATCGCCTGCGTGAGCTGGCTGTCCAGATCCCAACCGTTCGCCGCGTCGATAGCGTCTTGCAGCTTGCCCATCTCGTCCATGAGCGCATCGTAGTCGGCATCGGGTTCGGCCATTTCCATGCCGATGGCGTTGAAGCGCTCCACCTTCGCGATGACGTCGCCGAACGCCTGCTCGATGTTCTCGATGACGGTCTTGTCGTCGTCGAGCGGCGGCTCCTGCTGCAGGATGCCCACCGTGTAGCCCGGCGTGAGGCGCGCGTCGCCGTTCGACACCTCTTCGATGCCCGCCATGATCTTGAGCAGCGTCGACTTGCCCATGCCGTTCGGCCCCACGACGCCGATCTTCGCGCCCGGATAGAACGACAGCGACACGTCGTCGAGGATGACCTTGTCGCCGTGCGCTTTGCGCGCCTGATGCATTTGGTAGATGAATTCTGGCATGATGCTCCTTCGCTGTTAGCGGTTCTCGATGCTGCCGATGTTCTTGAGTTCGATGGAGATGAGGCCGTTCGGCGAGCTGACGAACTCGATGAAGTCGGGGTTCTCGCCGTACTCGGCCGGGAAGGTGATGTCGATGCCCGTGTCGGTGCGAATCTTGTGGCTCTTCGCCACGCGCTTCGCCACCGTCTTCTCCACCACGACGCGCTCGGGCAGCGCCTCTTCGGCGAGCGCCTCTTCGAAGCGCTTCTGCAAAGGCTCGTCGTCGAACACCTCTTCTCCCAGGTCCCACGGCGCCAGCTCGTCGGATTCGTCGGCGTTCGACGAGATGTAGGCCTTCGCTTTCGACACGGCCACGGCCTTGTTCGCGCCGTACTCCTCGGCCACTTCCTCCACGATGCGGCACGCCGTGTCGAACACCTCTTTGCTCGACGCCCCCATGGAGCACTGCAGCAGGCCGTCGGGAATGAGCCAGCGCTCCTCGCCGGCGATGGTGCGCTGCTTGTCGCAGAACAGCACCGCGAGCGACGTCGACTCCACCACGGCGAACGACGCCACCTTCTGCGACGGGTTCGGCAGGATGGCGTGGTGCCGCGCGATGCCGTTGTACGTGGCGCCGCTTTCGCTCTGTCCCACCTCGTGCATGTACGCCTGACGGCTTTCCAGCAGCATGAACGCGAAGTAGCGCTTGCCGCGCGCCTCGTAGGCGGCCTCGGCCTCCTCCTCGGTCATCTCCCGCACGGTGTTGTCGGGGTCGTCCTCGAAGTCGAGCACGAGCAGGTCGGTGGACTCGGTCTTCTCCATGCGCCCGAGCTCGGTGGCGACGAACTCGGCCACCTGCTTCGAGAGGTCGATGAAGTCCCGCTGCCCGCGGAAGTAGGAGCGCAGCTCTTCGGCGAACATGCTGTCGGAGGAGAACTCGCCGCGCTTGCTGTCCATGTTGGAGAGGGCCTTCTTCGCGTGGCTCGTCACGTAGCGCTTCGTGTTCTTGCTCGACAGGTCGAGCTCTTCCTGGGAGTACACGTTGACGCAGGAGACGAAATCGAAAACGTGCAGGATCGCATGGTTGATCTTCATGTTGCAGGTACCACCGTCATGTTGTGTTCGGATTGATTGCGAATGATCAGGATACCCGAAGCGCGCCCCGTCCACAACGCCCGCCCGCCTCTTTCTCGCGAACCGCCGATGGGCGGCTTCGAACGGATACCTCATCGTTTCGCCGAACTCATATGACGTTTTACGTCAAAAGTGTGGCGTGATGCATTATGGGTGTGGTAGCATACGGGGTATCGGGACCGACGAGGGCGAGGGGGCGGCCATGAGCGACATCCGCGAGAAGATCAAGACGAGCAGCACGGCGGTGTTCGTGCTTTTGCTGGTTGTCGCCGGAATGCTGTTCGCCGTCTCGCTCCTGAACATCGGAAGGATCGTCACCGAAAGCGTGGACATCGACCACACGGTGAGCGGCGGGCTGCGCCCCTACACCGTGCTCGGCATGCAGATGCTGCTTGCGGCGCTGCTCGTGTACGTGGCCTTCATCTTCCGGCGCATCGGCAAGGAGGAGACGCCGTTCTTCCCCGGCCTGTCGCGCCGCGTGAAGCTGGCCGCCCCCTTCCTGTTCCTCGTGTTCGCCCTTCCCCGCTGGGTCGCCAACGCAGTGATCAGCGTGTCGAGCGGCAAGCTGACGGGCGCGGTATTCGACGAGATCAGCGTCATCCTGCTTGCGGTGGCGGTCATCGTGTTCTGCATCGGACACATCCTCGAGTACGGTTGGCGGCTGCAGGACGAGAACAACGAGATCATCTAGGGAGGGGTCATGGCAATCGTGATGCGCCTCGACCGGATGATGGCCGACCGCAAGATATCGCTCGGCGAGCTGGCCGAGCGCGTGGGCATCGCCGACGGGAACCTGTCCAAGATCAAGAACGGCAAGGTGAGCGGCGTGCGCTTCAAAACGCTCAACGCCATCTGCCGCGAGCTGGAATGTCAGGTGGGCGACCTGTTCGAGTACGTCGACGACGAGGACGGCGACGCCTCCCCGGACGCCGCCTGCTGAAGTCGCCCCGCCCTACCCCGCCGCCGTGCCGCGGTCGAACGCGAGCAGGCTGCGGTAGCGCTCGCTCGTGCGGGCCAGCTCGTCGGGAGCGCCGTCGAGCTCGATGCGCCCGTGCTCCAGGAACACGACGCGGTCCATGGCCCCCACGCCCGCCAGGTGATGGGTGATCATGATCACCGTCTTGCCGTCGAGCGCGCGCAGCACCGTGTCGAGCAGCGCCCGCTCGGTGAAGGGGTCGAGCCCCACGGTGGGTTCGTCGAGGATGACCACGGGCACGTCCTGCAGCAGCACGCGCGCGAGCGCGATGCGGTGGCGCTCGCCGCCCGAGAAGCGCAGGCCGGCCTCGTCCACCATCGTGGACAGGCCCTGCGGCAGCCGCTCCACCATCGCTCGCAGGCCCACCTGCTCGAGCACGTCCCACACCTCTTCCTCGGTGGCGTCCGCGCGCCCGATGCGCAGGTTCTCGAGCACCGTCATGTTGAACAGGTACGTGTTCTGCTGGATGACGCCGATGTAGGAGGCCATGGCGTCGCCGAAGCGCGCGCACGGCACGCCGCCCAGCGTCACGGTTCCCACGTCGGGCGCCACGTCGCCGCGCACGAGCGTGGCGAGCGTCGACTTGCCCGCGCCGCTGCGCCCGAGGATGGCCAGCTTCTGCCCCTGCCCCACGTGCAGCGTGAGGTCGTCGAGCACGGAACGGGCCGATCCGGGGTAGGCGTAGGACACGCCGTCGAGGCGGATGTCGAGCGGGCCCGCCGGAAGCGGCGGCTCCTCCGCCGGCGTCGCGGCGCTCGGGTCGGCCAGGTCGTTCAACCGGGCGACGGAGTCGGCGTAGCCGAAGGCGTCCACCGCGGCCGAGGACAGCGGCGCGAACGCCTCGATGAGCGGGAAGAAGCCCAGCACGAACGCGGCGATCCAGTTCGCCGCCCCGCCGTGCTGCCCGCCGAAGTGCGCGCCCGCCCACAGCACGAGCACCACGGCCGTGACGCCGAACACCGCCTGCGCCGCGAGGTCGCGCGCGCGGTCGAAGCGGTCCTCGGCCCTCGCGATCTCCTTCATGGCGCGCTCGGCGCTCTTGTAGCGGCTGAGGTACGCGTCCCCGCGCTGCGCGAACACCCAGTCGGACACGCCCAGCACGTTGTCGGTGAGCTCGGCGTACAGCTCGTTGCGCATCTCCTTGTACCGCGCGCGGCGCGCACCGTTCACCAGCACCGACACGAGCGGCACGAGGAACACCACCACGCCCAGCAACAGCAGCATGGCAAGCGCCAGGAACGGCGACACGAAGCCGAGCTCCGCGATAAGCACGAAGTACAGAAGGTAGGCGATTACCGTCGGGAACACGGTGCGCAGGTACAGGTTCTGAATATGCCCGATGTCCTCCGCGAGCAGCCCGAGGACGTCGCCCGTGCGGTGCGTGGCGCGGAAGAACAGCGCGTCGGCCTCGAGCACGCGGTACAGCTTGAGGCGCAGGCCCGACGTCATGCGCAGCACCCAGTCGTGGCTGCACAGGCGCTCGAGGTACTGCAGCGCCGGCTTGCCCGCGCCGAAGATGCGCACGAAGATGAGCGGCAGGTTGAGCACGAGGATGGAATCGGGCACTTCGGCCGCCCCGCTGATCAGATAGCCCGACGTGAACATGAGCCCCGCCGCGAACACGAAGGTGACCAGCCCCAAGAACAGCGCCAGCGCGAGCACCTTGCGGTACTGCTTGAAGAAGGGCTTGACCCACGTGTCGCGCTTCCAGGTGCGCTTGAGCTCGGAGAACGTCATCGCGCCTCGCCTCCCATCTGCGACACGAGGCGGGCGAAGGCCCCTCCGCGCGCCAGCAGCGCATCGGGCGCGCCGGCCTCGACGATACGGCCGTCCTCCATGACGAGCACGAGGTCCATGTCGCGCGTCCAATGGAGACGATGCGTGGCGAAGAACACGAGGCGCCCCTCCATGAGCGGCAGCATGCGCTCCTTGAGCTCGAGCTCCGTCTCGATGTCGAGGTGCGCCGTAGGCTCGTCGAACAGCAGGATGCGCCGCGACGGGTCGAGCAGCGCGCGGGCGAGCGCGATGCGCTGCGCCTGGCCGCCCGACAGCGCGCGGGCGCCTTCGCCGATGAGCGTGTCCAAGCCGTCGGGCAGCTCCGCCACCACGTCCTCGAGGCCCATCACGCGCACGGCGCGTTCGATATCGCCCTCGGCGGCGTCGGGGGCGTAGAACGCGATGTTCTCGCGCAGCGTCGCATGGAAGAGGTAGGGGTTCTGCGGGATGTAGACCACCTGCTTCTGCCATGCCGCACATCCGAGCGTGCCCGCGTCCTCGCCGTTCACCACGAGCGCGCCCTCCGTCGGCGCGGCGAAGCCGCCCAGCAGGTTCACGAGCGTGCTCTTGCCCGCCCCGCTCGTGCCCACGATGCCCACTTTCCGGAAGCCCTGCACCGAGAACGACACGTCGTGCAGCACCGCGGCATCGGGATACGAGAATCCCAGGTCGCGCACTTCGAGACGCGCATCGGCGTCCCAGGCGGGAACCGCCTCGTTCGCGCGCGCGGCGCGCGCGGCCGCGTCCTCGTCGCGCTGCCCGATGAGCTGCTGGATGGTGATGAGGGCGTTCTTGCCGTCGAGCGAGGCGTGGTAGTCGGAGGCGAAATCGCGCACGGGCTTGAAGTACTCGGGCACGAGGATGAGCACGAGCAGCGCGGGGAACAGCACGAGCGTGCCGTCCACGAGACGAAAGCCCAGCATGATGGCCACCGCGGCCAGCGAGAACGTGGAGAACAGGTCGAGCACGGTGCTCGACAGCGTGGCCACGCGCAGCGTCTTCATGGTGGCCTCGCGGAAGCGCTCGCTCACCTCGTAGATGCTCGTGCCGTGCGCCTTGCCGCGCCCGAACAGCTTGAGCGTGTCGATGCCGCGCAGCGAGTCGATGAAGTGGTTCGACATGACCTGGAACGTGGCGTGCTGCTTCGCCGCCTCGTCCTGCGCCGTGTGCCCGAGGATGACCATGTACAGGATGATGAACGGGAAGGCCACGAGCGCGATGACGCCCGACACCCAGTCGAGCGGGAAGATGAACACGAGCAGCACGAACGGCACCACCACGACGCCCACCGTCTTGGGAAGGATGAGCCGGATGTACGTCTCCACCTGGTCGACGCCCTCGAGCACCATGGTGGCCACCGTGCCCGTTCCGTGCGCCTGCACCACGCTGCCGCCCTCGGTGAACACCGTGCGCAAGAGGTCTTGCCGCAGCTCGTCGGCGCGCGCGTCGGCGTAGCGCTCAAGGTAGGATTCCTGCACCGTGACGAGCGCCTGGCGCCCCACGAAGCAGACGAGGAACAGCGCGAGCCACCCCGCCTGGTCGAGCACGGCCCCGCCGTACCACAGGTTCACGAGCGCCGTGGCCAGCGCCCACGCCTGGCCCACCACCGCGAGCGCCCGAAGCGCCGCGACGGCGACGAGGAACGCCAGCGCGCCCTTGATCCCCGGCAAGGCGAATATCGACCGATCGATCAACCCCGCGCACCCCCTCGCACCGTCCTGCGTTCCAACAATGACCAGCAGTCTAGCATATGGCGAAGCAACCTGCAGGCGGTTTTGGGAAAATGTTATCTATGTTGTAGCATTTTAGTAAGAGGGGAACAAATGTTTCACGTGAAACATTCGGGGATCGGAGCGAGGCCACGCCCTCCCTCTCTCCCCATGGCGCGACCCTCCCCTCCCATGGCGCGCCCGAAACCGAGCCTGTCGAGCACGCTTCGCGCGCCGACAGGACAACCCGCAGGTCCCCCGGTCGGCGCGCGAAGCGCGTACGACCGGCGCAACCCCCGGCGCGCCAGGGAGACAGCCCCCCCTAAAACCCCCACATCCTCACTTCGGGCTCCAGCTCCACTCCTGCGTGCTCGCGCACCTTCGCCTGCACGTCGGCTATCAGGCGGCGCACGTCTTCGGCGGTGGCTCCTCCGGCGTTCACCACGAAGCCGGTGTGCTTCTCGGACACCTGGGCGCCGCCGACGCGGTAGCCGCGCAGGCCGGCCTCCTGCACGAGCTGGCCGACGAAGTGCCCTGCGGGGCGCTTGAAGGTGCTGCCGGCGCTCGGCATGTCGAGGGGCTGCTTCTCCTCGCGACGGCGCGCCAGATCGTCCATGCGCGCCTGGATGGCCGCCGGGTCGTCGCGCACGAGGTGCAGCGTCGCGCCCACCACCACGTAGCCGGCCTCGTCCATCATGGAGTGGCGATACGACCACGCGGCCTCCTCGGCGGCCACTTCCACGAGCTCGCCGGCGGGCGTGAGGCACCGCACCGACTCGGCCACGTCCTTGAACTCGCCGCCGTAGGCGCCGGCGTTCATGATGGCCGCGCCGCCCACGGTTCCCGGGATGCCGCAGGCGAACTCGTAGCCCGCCAGCCCCTCGGCGCACGCGCGTTGCGCCACCGCGGCGTTCGACGCGCCCGCTTCCACCTCCAGCACGTCGCCGCGCACCTCCACCTGCGACAGGTTCTCCGCGATGCGCACCACGACGCAGCGCAGGCCCTCGTCGGCCACGAGCACGTCGCTTCCCAGACCCATCACGCGCACGGGAGCCCCGCACCGGGAGCACGCGCCCAAAGCGGCGCGCACCTCCTCCACGGTGCGGGGCTCCACGAGGCAGTCCACGGGGCCGCCGATGCGAAACGTCGTGCGTTCGGCCATCGGCGCGTCGAAACGCGCCGCGCCGTCCTCGAACAACTCCGCCAGCGCGGCCCTCAGCGTCTCACGATCCACGGTTCAACGTCCTTCCCTCGGCGCTCGGCGCGACGAGGCCGCCGCGCTGCGCGTTTTGAACCATGGTAGCGCATCAGGAGGCCAGCGACCACCCGGCGGCCTCGGTCTGCAGGTCCACCATCCGGCGGTACAGGCCGCCCTCGAGCGCCATGAGCTCGGCGGGCGCGCCCTGCTCGGCCACGCGGCCCTCCTTGAGCACGACGATCTTGTCGGCGTTCGCCACCGTGCGCATGCGGTGCGCGATCACGAGCACCGTCTTGCCCGCGAGCAGGCGGGACAGCGCCTGCTGCACCTGCGTCTCGTTCTCCACGTCGAGCGAGGCGGTGGCCTCGTCGAGCAGCACCACGGGCGCGTCCTTGAGGATGGCGCGCGCGATGGAGATGCGCTGTCGCTCGCCGCCCGACAGGCGGCCTCCGTTCTCGCCGATCATCGTGTCGTAGCCCTGCGGCATGCGCTCCACGAACTCGTCGCACATCGCCGCCCGCGCGGCGGCCAGCACCTCCTCGTCGGTGGCATCGGCCCGGCCCAGGCGGATGTTGCCCATCACCGTGTCGTCGAACAGCACCACGTCCTGGAACACCTCGGCGTAATCGGCCAGCAGCGTCTCGGGGTCCACGCCCGACACGTCCACGCCGCCCACGCGCACCGCGCCCTCGCACGGATCCCAGAAGCGGGCCGCCAGCTTCGCGCAGGTGGACTTGCCCGACCCGGACGGGCCCACGAGCGCCGTCACCTCGCCCTCGCGGGCGGTGAACGACACGTCTCTCAGCACCTGCTCGCCGTCGCCGTACGAGAACGACACGTCCTCGAACACCACGTCGTGGCCTCGCGGCGCGAAGTCGGTGGAGCCCTCCATGGGCTTCTCGGCGGCCAGCTCCTGCGTGCGCTTGATGGACAGCCGCATGCTCAGCAGCTCGCCGATGGACTGCAGGATGAGGTTCACCGGGTCGTACACGCGCGTGACCACGAGCAGGAAGGCGAAGTACGTCATGAAGTCCGTCTGACCGGACACGAGCAGCGTCGCGCCCACGAAGACGGTGGTGCCGATGCCCAGCTTGAGGAACGCCTGCGCCGAGGTGACGAACACGCCGGTGGTCAGCTCGGACGTCACCTGCCTGCGCTCGAACGCGTCGAGCTTGACCGCGAGCGCGTCCAAATGCGCCGCCGAGCGGTTCGTGGCGCGGATCTCCTGCGCGCACTCCAGGAACTCCTGCACGCCGTCGGCCACCTCGAGGCGCGCGTCCTCCATCGCCTGCGCCTTGCGCTGCTGGCGCTTCCCGGTGAGCGCCATCACGAGCAGCGCCACGGGCACCACCCAGAACGCCGCGAGCGCCAGGCGCCAGTCGTAGAAGAAGATGCCGACGATGACGATGGCCGTGGACAGGCCCGTGCCGAACAGCTGCGGCATGACGTGCATGAACATGCGCTCCTGGTCGGAGCAGTCCTTCATGATGGCGTTCGTGAGGTCGGACAGGTCGCGCCGCCCGAAGAACGACAGCGGCAGCCGGCGCAGGTGCTCGGCCAGGTCGGTGCGCTTGCGGGCGCTCTCCTCGTACACCTTGTGGTACGTGTTCGCGTACTCGGCCCACTGGGTGAGGACCATGAGTGCGAGGATGCCGACGCACCCCGCGAGGTACGGCGCCAGCGCGGGCAGCGGGGCCCCCGCCACGAGGTGGTCCATGAAGTCGCTCACCAGCAGGAACAGGATGCCGATCGGGGCCATGAGCACGAGGTTCGCCAGCGTGCAGAAGAACACGCCGCGCCTGAAGTTCTTCGCGCCCACGTCGGTGAGGCCCAGGGAATCACGCAGCATAGCCGCCCTCCTTTCCGATGCGCCATTGCGCCGAGGTTCGATAGTCGGCCCACATGCGCGCGTACAAGCCGCCCGCCTCCACCAGCTCGGCGTGAGTCCCCTGCTCTACGAGGCGCCCGCCGTCCAGCACGCAGATGGCGTCGGCGCCGGCCACGGTGGACAGCCGGTGCGCGATCATGAGCACGGTCTTGCCCGCGCACAGCACCCCCAGCGCCCGTTGGATGAGCGCCTCGTTCTCGGGGTCGGCGAAGGCCGTGGCCTCGTCGAGCACCACGATGGGCGCGTCCTTCAGAATGGCGCGCGCGAGCGCGATGCGCTGGCACTCGCCGCCCGAGAGGTACACGCCGCGGGCACCCACCACGGTGTCGAGCCCCTGCGGCAACTTCGCCACGATGTCGTCGCACTGCGCCGCGTGCGCGGCCGCCTCCACCTCCTCGCGCGTCGCCTCCGGCCGCGCGGCGCGGATGTTGTCCAGCAGGCTCTGCTTGAACAGCTTGTCGTTCTGGAACACGAAGGCCACGCGCTCCATGAGCTCGGCTTGCGGGATGAACCGCACGTCGACGCCGCCCACGAGCACCCGCCCCGCGCTCGCGTCCCAGAAGCGCGGCACGAGCGAGGCCGCGGTGGTCTTGCCGCCGCCCGACGGCCCCACGAGCGCCACCGTGGCGCCCGAGGGCACGTGCAGCACGACGTCCTCGAGCGCGGGCGCGTCGGCGCCCGGATAGGTGAACGTGACGTGGTCGAAGGCGATGGCGCCGTCGGCGGGCACCTCGGCCCGGGCCGGGTCCACCTCGGCCATGAGCGGCGCCGACAGGATGCCGTCGATGCGGCTCACCGCGTCCTGCGCCTCGGTCACCGCCTGCGACGAGTACATGATCTTGCTCATCATCATGGTGGTGAGCGCCGAGAAGATGACGTAGAACAGGAAGTTCGTGAGAAACGCGCCGAAGTCGCCCGCCGCGCCGGCCAGCAGGATGCCCGCCGGCACGAGCACGAAGAACGTCGCGTTGATGGCGACGAGCTGCGCCACCTGCGGGCCCTCGCACAGCTTCACGTAGGCGGTGGCGAAGTCGCAGTAGGCCACGATGGACTCCCGGAACGCCCTGAACGAGTGGACGGTCTGCTGGAACACCTTCACCACGGGGATGCCGCGCACGTACTCCACGGCGGCCTTGTTCATCTTGTCGAGCGCGTTCTGGTAGTTCACCATGAACTGCATGGCGTTGGAGTTGCCCTCGCCGTCCTTGCCGCCCAGGCCGCCGCCCATCATGAGGAACATGCAGAAGGCGGAAGCGAGCACGGGGATGAGGCACACGAGGCCCATGACCCAATCGAACACGAACATGACGACGAGGTAGGCCACGGGCGTGACCAGCGCGCCCACGAAATCGGGGATGCGGTGCGCCAGCACGCCCTCGGTGAGCCCGGTGGACCCTTCGATGATGCGGCGCAGCTCGCCGGTGGAGCGGACGGAGAAGTAGCCGAGCGGCACCTTCGCGAGGTGCTCGAGCGCCGCCTTGCGCATGTTCGTCGCCGTGCGGAACGCGGCGAGGTGCGTGCACATGAGCGCGGCGAAGTACACGACGAGGCCCGCGAGCGCGAAGGCCAGCGCCCAGGCGCCGTACACCGGGGCCTGCCGCGCCTCTCCCCACGCCGGGGCGACGGCCACGAGGTCGCGCACGACGAACCACACGCACACGAGCATCGCGATGGCCAGCACGGCATTGAGCGCCGAGAGCGCGCAGCCCGCGATGGTCAAGCGCTTGTGGGGCCCGGCGAACTCCAGCAGCCGCACGATGGGATTCTGCGGTCTTGACACGATTCGTTCCTTTCCTTGCGGTAACGTGCTTATTGTTAGCCTAAGAGAACATAGTAGCGATCCCGCCGAAATCCTCTGCACGCCGATGACGATTAGACGATGCCGCCGAAAAAGAGAACGGCTCCCCCGAAAGGGAGCCGTTCGTTCGGCGCCTCGTCGGCCGAAGGGCGCGGCGCTCAGGCCGAGATCTTGGCGAAGTGCTTCTTGAACAGCTTCGAGCCGATCCAGCCGCCCACGAAGGGGCACACCGCGGTCGCGGCCAGCGCTACCAGCGCGAGCGGGCCGTGGATGAAGTCGACGAGCCCCTGGCCGTACTCGGCGCTCATGCCGGAATCGACCACGATCTGCACGTAGGCGTCGCCCGCCAGGAAGATCATCGACTCCTGGCCCACCCAGAAGCACAGCGTCCACACCGCGAACGCCGCCAGGCAGCGCAGCGTGGTGCGTTTGCTGCCGGCCCCCGCCACGAGCTCGGCCAGCAGGCCGCCCACCACGATGCCCACCGGGCCGGTCCACAGCATGCCCAGCAGCAGCGCCACCACCGCGACGATCGCGGACATGATGGCGAACGCGCCGCGCTTGGGCACCTTCGCGGCCACGTACATCCACACGATGCCGCCGATGAGCGAGCCGCTCGCGTGCGTGAACCAGAACAGGTTCGCGTTCATGCCCAGCACCATCGCGAAAACCATGAACACGAGGAACAGGAGCACCCCGAAGATGGCCAGCGTGATGTAGTCCTTCCCCACCAGCTTGCCCCTCGCGTTCGCGCCGCCCGAAGAGGCGGCAACCGTCGTCGTTGCCATATGCGTATCTCCTTCTCTTGAAATGGTCGATTCCTTCGATCAGAGCGGGCGCGCCCGCCCGTCGATGCCGATCGCGCGCCGGATGCGCCCGAGGGTCTCGCCGCGCACGGGCAGCACGTCGGACACGACGCCGTCCTCGAGCACGGCCACCTGGTCGCAGGCGGCGCAGACGAACTCGTAGTCGTGGGTGACCACGACGATGCACGCTCCCGCGTCGCGCGCCCAGCGCACCTCGTCGGCCACGCGCCCCATGGTGCCGAAGTCGAGCCCGCTCGTGGGCTCGTCGAGCACGAGCACGCGGGCGCCCTGCAGGATGCCGACGGCGATGGCCAGCCGCTGGCGCTGCCCTCCCGAGAGCGAGAGCGGGTGGCGCTCGGCGATGTCCTCGAGGCCGAAGCGTGCGAGCGCGCGGTCCGCCTGCCCGTCCGCCCCGTCGGGCGCGGGCCGCAGCCCGCCGTGCGTGAGCGCGCCCAGCAGCTCGCCGCGCACGGTGTCGCTGAACAGCTGGTAGCCTGTCTCCTGCATCACGAGGTAGGCGTGCTCGGGCCGGTCGCGGCGGCGCGGCTCCTCGCCGCGGAAGCGGACGCTGCCCGCGCGCTCCCGGTGCAGCCCCACCAGGCAGCGCGACAGCGTGGTCTTGCCCGCGCCGTTCCTGCCGACGAGCGCCGTCACCGTCCCGGCGTCCAGCTGCAGGCCCGCCCCGCGCAGCACGGGCGCGTCGCGGCCGTAGCCCGCCTCGAGGCCGGTCGCGTCGAGCGCGGGGGCCTCGTCGGCGACGTGCGCGCCCGATGCGGAGGAGCCGCCGCCGCGCTGCGCCGGCGACACGCGCGCCAGATCCCAGGCGCGCAGGCCCAGCCGCGTGCGCTCGTCCTCGCCGATCCGCGCGAAGGCGGCGGCGTCCACGTCGCGCACGACGCGCCCGCCCCGCATCACCACCACCCGGTCGGCGATGCCCGCGAGCCACCACAGCCGGTGCTCGGCCACGAGCACGGTCTTCCCGGCGGCCTTGAGACGCGCGACCGCCTCGGCCAGCTGGAGCATGGCGCCCACGTCGAGCGACGCCGTGGGCTCGTCCAACACGAAGACGTCGGGGCCCATCGCGCACACCGAGGCGATGGCCACCATCTGGCGCTGGCCGCCCGAGAGCGCGCGGATGTCGCGGTCACGCAGGTGCTCGATGCCCAGCAGGGCGAAGGCGCCGTCCACGCGCCGGTGCATCTCGGCGCGCGAGAGCCCGAGGTTCTCGCAGCCGAACGCCACCTCCGAGGTGGTGTCCAGGTTGAAGAACTGGCTGCGGGGGTTCTGGAACACCGATCCCACGCGCCGGCACAGCACGTCCATCTCCCACGACCCCGCATCCTTGCCGACGATGCGCACCGACCCCGCGAGCTCTCCGTCGTAGGAGACGGGAATCAGCCCGTTCGCCAGGCGCGTGAGCGTGGTCTTGCCGCAGCCGGAGCCGCCGGTGAGCACCACGCACTGCCCCGCGGGCACGCTCAGGGACACGTCGGCGAGGGCGGGCTCGCGGGCGCCGGCGTAGGTGAAGCCCGCCCGGTCGAACGAAAGCGCCTCGTCGGCCCGCGCGCTCACGCGATCACCCCCAGCTTGATGAGCGCCACGCACGCGACCACGGCGGCGAACAGGGCGGCGAACAGGGCGTCCGCCGGCCCGAAGCGCAGCTCGTAGTAGGACGTGCGCTCCGCCGCGGAGTCGATGCCGCGCACGATGGCCGCGTTCGACAGCTCGTCGGCCACGATGGCAAGCCGGCTCATCACGGGCACCATGAGGTTCTCCGCCGTCAGCGCCGGGTGTCGCAGCACCGTCGCGGGCGACAGCGCCATACCGCGCACCTTCATAGCCTCGGCCACCGACGAGAACTCCTTGCCCATCGTGGGGAAGAACCTGAGCGCCACGCACAGCGCCACCACGCCGCCGCGCGGCACGTGCGCGCGCTGCAGCGCAGAGGCCATCTCGCCCACGCGCGTGGTGGCGATCATGTTCGACGCGAACATCCCCACGCAGAACACGCGGCGGAACACGACGATCATCGCGGCGAACGACGCGGTCACCTCGTTCGGGAAGGCGGCGACGGCCATGCTGGCCCCGAAGACGGCCGCGTAAGCCGCCAGCCAGCGCAGCGCCGCCGATGCGCGGCCGCACCAGATCATCGTCACGGTGCACAGCGCCACGGCCGCCACCTCGGTCCACGGCTTCGTCGGCGCGAACGCGATGAGGTTCAGCATGAGCAGGACGGCGAGCGACGTGCGCGGGTCGAGCCGACGGCGCGCGCCCGCCCGCCGCGCGCTTGCCGCCGCGCAGGCCGGGGCGGGCGGGGCGCCTGCCGCAGACCAAAGGGTTGCGGAGGGCGCGAAGTCTGGTATATCCTTGAAGTTAGCCATGACTAATAATCTAGCGATGCAACGAAAAGGAGCGGCGCACAATGAGCGATCGCGATGATTCAGCCGAAATTCTAGACGATGACGCCGAAATGAGGTGCGCGGCGGCGGGATCGGGCTCGCGCGCCCTCGTCGAGTCGAATCTGATCGGCGTCGGGGGCGATCCCGCGGCGCGCTCGCGGGCGGCCTACCTGGCGCATCGCACCTCGCTGGCGGACAGCATGGGGTCGAACGGCCCGTTCACCGTCCACGACATCTACGAGACGCAGATCGCCTCCATGCACGGCGTGCGCGTGGAGGCCGCCGAGCGCGGGCGCGTGGGCATGCTCTGGGAGATCGACGAGCGCTACGGCCAGGGAACCTACTGGTACTACCCGCTGGGCGATGACCTGTCCGTGGCGATCTTCGACCTGCAGTTCAACAGGGAGGTGAGCTTCACCTGCCAGACGCCCGACCTGTTCTGTTTCGGGTCGTACGGCCGCAACATGGTGCCCTACTTCGGCATCACCGACGACCCCGCCGACCGGACGCTGCTGGGCTACGCGTGGAAGTCGCAGCCGTATGGGCAGGTGACGAAGGCCGACGAGCGCCTCGACGTCACAAGCATCTGCATGCTGCCGAAGGGCCTGCAGCGTCTGAGCCTGGCGTGCCACTGCGACCCGCTCGTGCTCTCCCGCGCCATCGCCTCGCTCGACGGCATGCAGGACGTGCCCGGCCTCAACATGGTGTTCGACGAGATGAAGCGGGCGCGACCCTCGTCCATCACCGCGCCGGCCTACTACGAGGCGAAGGTCACCGAGGCCGCGGCGATACTGCTGGACTGGTCGCTGGCCAACGCGCACGGGGCGACGAGCGCCATCCGCGCGGCCGACCGCAGCGCGCTCAACCTGACGCGGGCCCACATCCGCGAGCACCTCGACCGCGCCGTGCCTTCAAGCGAGCTGTGCCGCATCGCCTGTATGAGCGCGAGCAAGCTGACGAGGCTGTTCAAGCAGGCCGAGGGCATGACGCCGCAGGAGTACGCGCGCACCCTGCGCATGGAGCGCGCCTGCGAGCTCCTGGGCGACACCGACCTCAGCATGGCCGAGATCGCCGCCCGGCTGGGCTTCGCGCGCCAGGGCAGCTTCTCGGAGGCCTTCAGGGAGCGCTTCGGCGCCACCCCGCAGGAGTTCCGCGCGCTGCGGGCCGCCCGCAGAAGCGCCCGCTAGCCGCGCGCGGCGCGCGAGCGCCTCTTTTCCTCGTACATGGACGCGTCGGCCCGCCGCAGCAGGTCCTCCATGCCCTCGCCCGGCGCGCGCAGCGCCCATCCGACGGACAGCGACAGCGCGCGGCCCTCCACCCGCTCCGCCGCGCACGCTTCGTGCACGCGGCGCGCGAAGGCGGCGGCACGCTCGTCGTCGAGGTCGAAGAAGCAGGCCACGAACTCGTCGCCGCCCACGCGGTACACCATGCCCTCGCCGGCGCATGCCCCGGCCACCACCGCGGCCGCGCGCTTGATGGCCTCGTCGCCCGCGGCATGCCCGAACGTGTCGTTCAGATCCTTGAGGCCGTCGAGATCCACCGACACGATGCCGCCGCACGCCCGCGCCTCGGCTCGCTCCCAATTCGCCACGTCCACCTCGAACGCGTTGCGGTTCTTGAGCCCTGTCAGGTAGTCGGTGTTCGCCATGTCGCGGTACCACGGGTTCGACACCCGCCTGAATACGAAGAAGGCCACCACGATGGCCAGCAGGCAGAACAGCGCGGCGATGACGGGCGTGCCGATGCGCACGGTCTCGAACGCGTCGTACTGATGCTGCGCGTCGAACTCGATGCCGATGACCCCGATCACCCGGCCGTCGTCGTGGATGGGATAGTACGTCACGAACACGTAGCCCCATCCCGTGTCCTTGATGTCGCTCGGGTACACCACCTCGTTGTCGAGCGCGCGCTCCATGTCGGGCACGATCTCGTCCTCGATGAGGTCGCCCGGCGCGCGGAAGTCGTCGCTCTTCGACGACAGCCCGTCCACCACGTACACGAACGAGCCCTCGTCGGTGCGCTTCGCCGTGTACAGGTAGCGCACGCCCGTGGCCTCCTTCACGGCCTCGAACGCCTTCTTCATGGTGCGGTAGGACGGGTCGTCCATGTCCTCGGCCGAATCGATGCCCGAGAACGTGGCCTTGTCGAGCGAGTCCTCAACGTACTCGTGGATGCTGTCCGAGCGCTCCTTGAGCGAGCTGAGCATGTCGCCGTAGGTCACCTGGTAGTTGAACGCGTACACGCACAGAAACGAGCACGCCACCACCACGGCCACGATGACGCACACCTGCACGTCGACGCGGCTCAGGCCGCGCTTCACGCTCCGCCGCCGCGCCGCCATCACGCGCCGCCCGACAGCTCGCGCGCGGTGCGCTCGCCGAGGTCGATGAGCTCCTGGC
>ENA-OQNO01001125-OQNO01001125.1-human-gut-metagenome-genome-assembly--contig:-NODE-1125-length-19426-cov-3.435515_pt1 | contig 19426 bp, 19 predicted proteins | sample MGYA00242629_ERZ504880 | MGnify/ENA primary metagenome ERZ504880 (study PRJEB26092, sample SAMD00036377) | human gut metagenome | host: Homo sapiens | study: EMG produced TPA metagenomics assembly of... | reverse complement strand
TGCAGACCGGCCAGGCCGCGTAGGAATTCGCAAATACCACCCCCTGCCTGCAAATCCGGTCAATTTTAGGCGTCTCATAAAAGGTACTGCCGGTACAGGCCAGATCTCTCCAGCCCATATCGTCCATAAAGATAAATAAGAAATTCGGTTGTACTGCCATGATTTCTCTCCTCCGTTTTCATGCGGTGCTGCACTGGCTTTACGTCCCCACCGGGCCATATACATCTGTGCGTACAGCGTAAAGGCCGGGTCTGCAAAGCTGTCCCGATCCTGTCACACCTTCCCTTACCCCGTCGATCGCAGGATCCGCATACTTTAGAAACCACGTTTCCATCTGCTTCTTCAGCTCCAGAGCCTTTGCTTCATACTCCGGAAGCCCGAAGAGGTTTTCTGTCTCTCCCGGGTCGTCGGTCAGGTGATAGAGTTCGTGCGTTCCATAGGGATATCTGTGGATATACTTCCATTCTCTGTTCCGAATCATCCGCACCGGGCCATATTCGTCAAACACAACGATCTCGCCCGTCCGCCCCTGTTCCCCGCCGGTAAGCACGCTGGAAAAGCTCTTCCCCGGAAGGCCTTCCGGGAACCGGTCAGACAGGCCGGTCAGTTCCAGCAGTGTGGGGAACAAATCATACGCACTCACTATCTCACAGCATACACTTCCCGGAGCGATATGGCAAGGCCAGGATATAAGAAACGGCACTTTGACTGCCGAATCGTACATATTCATAGGAAAGGTTCCGTTTCCCTTTCCCCAGATTCCGTGCTGCCCCATGCTCATGCCGTTATCCGCGGAGAAAATCACGATAGTATCCTCTGTCAAATGCTTCTCTTCCAGAGCGTCTAAAAGTCTTCCCACCTGCTCATCCATGGCGCTGACCGCCGCAAAATAGCCCCGCAGATTTTCCTTCCTCTTTTCCGTACCGTAGACCGGCCCGGTCAGCAAATCGGGATGGTCCGGAATATCCGGAATGGAGGCAAAATCACAGTCCTCATAGAAGTCGATCCACTTGGCCGGATGGTGCTCCTTTCCCCATGGGGCGTGAGGCGCCGTAAAGTTCACAGCCAGATAGAACGGTTCCTCCTCCTTTGCCAGCTCATCTAAATAGTCCAGAGCCTTATCGGCGAAGAGCTCCGTCACGTATTTGCCGTGCTCCACCGTGATCTCCCCATGATCCACAATGTCCGGATGGTAATAACAGCAGCCGCCCAGACCGATGGTGTACCATTTCTCAAATCCATGCTGGGGCGTCACGCTGTCCCCCAGATGCCATTTGCCCGCCAGGGCACAGTGATATCCGTCCTCCGCCAGGATGTCCGTATAGGCGGTCTGCCCGTCTAAATAAGCGATGGGCTTCCGCTCATTCTTGTAGCCGTCCGCGTAAGGATTCTCTTTTCCCTGGGCGGCAAATTTCTCCGCGTCCACACTTCCGCTCCGGATCCAGTCCAGGACACCGTGCCCCGACGGAATCTTTCCGGTGAGGAGTGACGCACGGGCCGGCGAGCAGACCGGCGAGGCGCAGAAGAAATTGTCGAAGCGCATCCCCGAAGCGGCGATTCTGTCCAGATTCGGGGTATAAAGCTCGGGGGTGCCCGAGCAATGCATTGCCCAGGCCCCCTGATCATCTGTAAGTATGAAGAGTATATTTGGTTTCTTTCTCATCGATTATTCCACCTATTTTTCTGACTTGTAGATCTCATTGGCTTCTTTTAAGATCTCATCGCCGCCCTGGTTTCTCCACTCTTTCCCAAGAGATACCACGCCATCCTCGATGGATATCTTTCCCTGAAGCATATCGGAGAAATACTGGATAAATACGTCATTCACTGCGGATCCATTTTCAATTTCCGCCGGGGTCTTCTGTTTGATTAAATTCGGCATCTGGCACTCGGAGGCTAACTCTACGGTCTCCAGTGCGCGTTCTCTGTTGGGATCGGTTGCCGGGATATATCCGCTCTCCAGCGGCCAGTAGAAGGAGCCCCAGGCCAGCGCATGCGCCCAGCCGTCATCTGCAAATGCGTCTTTTGCACGTTCTTCTTCGTTAAAGGTGATGGTGTCTCCGTCCTTTGTATAGTGGATTCCTTCAATACCAAGTCTCAGTAAGTCATTGCCTTCCTTGGAAACCATGAAATCGACAAATGCAGCCGCCTTATCCGGGTTCTTGCACGCTGTGGTGATACAGGTCATCATACCGCCTTTTCCCTGCTTGTTCAGTCCTCTTGCTCCATCCGGTCCTGCAGGCGGAAGTCCGTAAGAAATGGAAGCCTCCGGGTACAGTTCTTTTACGCTGTTCTCATGTCTTGTAACATGGCGGAACAGAGGCCCAAGCATGGCGCCGCTTTTACCCTGATAGAATTTCTCTTCCTTTTTCGGCTGATCGTTAAGCATCAGTTCCGGATCAACTACCTTCATATCCCATAAATCCTTGATATAATGCATGGCCGGGATAAAAGACGAATCCTCAAAGAATGGAATAATTTCATCATTCTCATTCAGGGAATAGTCCGCATACGGAAGGCCGTAGGCAAAAAATACCCAGTCAAAAGGTGTGACTCCGCTTGAACTGCTCGGTTTTTCAGCCGTATATCCGTATGTATCGTTCTTTCCGTTCCCATCCGGGTCATTGTTTGTGAATGCAGTCAGCACATTTTTCATATCATCCAGTGTTTCCGGATATTTAAGTCCAAGTTTATCCAGCCAGTCCTGTCTGAATATGATCAGGGCATTTGCCGCGTTGTACTGGGTAATAAATGGCAGCCCGTAATACTTCCCATCGATCGCTGACCACTGGTAGTCGTCGTCCAGCCACTTTTTTATATTCGGCATTGTATCAAAGTAATCATTGAGGGGAATAACCATACCGTCATCAATCCACTGCTGTGTGGCGCTGGTTCCATAGCCTCCTGTCACCACATCGGGAAAGTCTCCGGAAGCCATGGCTACATTGACCTTTTCCGTATTTGCCTCCGGTACGATCTCTACTGTCAGATCGATTCCCAGCTTTTCATTAATGGCCGCTATAATCCGGTCATCCGGTTTGATCGCTTTCGCCGCCGCATCGCCCGTCGTCAGCCAGCGGAGCTTTACCCGATCCTCGGACTTGGACGAAGCTTCCGTCTTTGCCGATTCTGTCTTCCCTGACTCTGTCTGGCCTGCTTCCGCCTTTGTTTCCTTGTTATTGGCCGCTGCGCCCCCGCCGCAGGCAGTTAAGGAAGCTGCCATAATCCCTGCCAATACCAAACTCATTACCTGTCTTTTTTTCATTTCATATCCTCTCTTTCTTTATATAGTAATTGCTGATTTCTTAGAATTCAGATACGCTTAACCCTTGACCGCCCCCGCCGTCATTCCTGTTGTAAAATATTTCTGGAAGAATGGGTAGGCGCACATGATCGGAATAATCGCCATCATAACCGCAGCCATCTTCATCGGCTGCCCCAGCAGGAACAGGCTCTCGCCTCCGCTGGAATACGCTGCATCGTTCTGAAACAGCATGGAACGCAGGAACAGCTGCAGCGGCCACGCCTGTTTGCTGTTGATATACATGATCGCCGAGAAAAAGTCATTCCAGTGATCCACCGCATAAAAGAGCGTAACGGTCGTCAGAGCCGGCTTGGAGATAGGAAGCATGATGCGGAACAGGACTCCAATTTCCGTGCAGCCGTCCAGCAGCGCCGCCTCTTCCAGCTCCAGCGGTAAATCCATGAAGAAATTGCGTAATATAATCAGATTGTAGGTATTGATCGCCGACGGAAGGATCATGGACCACAGGGAATTCATCAGATGAAGGTCCTTAACCACGATATAAGTTGGAATAATTCCGCCTGAGAACATCATGGTAAATACAGCCAGGAACATGAAGAACCGCTGTCCCTTTAAATCCTTCTTCGACAGCACATAGGCCGCCATCGTCGTGATCGTCATATTGATCAGAGTACCCACGACCGTTATGAAAAGGCTGTTGGCGTAGGAGGTCCAGAGTTCTATATTCTTCACCATGTAGGCATAACCGTCAAGTGACCATTCGGAAGGCCACAGATGGATACTGGTCGCAAGATAGCTTTTCAGTGAGGAAAATGACACCACCAGACAGTCCCAGAAGGGATAAAAGGTAGTCAAAGCCAACAGTGTCAGCAGCGTCACATTGACGACATCAAAGACTTTGCTTCCTGCGGAAACCTTAACATGGCTTCCTTCCTCTTGTTTTTTCAATCTCAGCATCAGTAAATTCCCTCCTCTCCCGACATTCTTGCAATCTTATTGGCGGCCACTACCAGGCCGAAGTTAATGACGGATTTAAACAGGCCGACCGCCGTGGCCAGTTCGAATTTTCCGTCCTGAAGGCCCATTCGATATACGTACGTGTCGATAATATCCGCTGTCCCGTAGACGCCCGGATGGTAGAGAACGAAGATCTGCTCGAATCCGGCCTGCATCAGACTTCCGATACGGGTAATCAGTATTACAATGATGATGGAACGAATACAGGGGACCGTAATATGTACGAGCTTCTGCCACCGGTTGGCTCCATCCACGGTCGCCGCCTCATAGAGCTGGGTGTCGATGCCTGTAATTGCGGCCAGATAGATGATGGTATTCCAGCCGAAGGTCTTCCAGATCATGGACACTACCATGGTCGGCACGAAAAACTTTTCATCCGTCAAAAATCCGATCGGCTGAAAGCCGAGGCTCTTGATCACTCCGTTGACAATTCCCGAATCCATGGAAAGAATACTCGTCAGGATACCGCCAAGAACTACCCATGATATAAAGTTGGGAATGTAGATGGCCGTCTGAATCACTTTCTTCATCCGCAGGTGGCGCAGTTCATTTAACATGAGTGCAATGATAATCGGAAATGGGAAACCGAATATCAGACGGATCAGGCTGATCCTTATGGTATTCCAGAACACCGAATAAAACTTTTCCATGGAAAACAGCTTTTGAAATGTTTCAAAGCCGACCCAGGAGCTCCTCATAATTCCTTTCATCGGGTTAAAATCCTTAAATGCGATTGTCACCCCATACATTGGTACATAGCAAAAGATGATGTAATAGACGATTGCCGGAACCAGCATCAGATACAGATACTTGTGTTTCCATATATAAGTTTTGATACCGGGTCCATTTCTCACCTTTCTGTTTTTGCTTACGACTGCTTTCCCCAACCTTCTCCCTCCTCGTTATGAGCATTTAGCGGACATCCTTTGGCCGCTTACGTGAGATCACTTACATTTCTCGTGACTAAAGCATAGCAAACTATTGTACTAAAAAAAGTGCAAAAAATAATCCTATTTCGTTCATTTTTTCACAAACCGTCATATTTACCTTATTTTCAATGATAATTGCAAAAATTCATCTGCTTTTTAACCAATTAAGTTTGTTTTTTGCTATGAAAATTATACATTATATCCAATTTGTGTTTTGATTTTTACCATTGCATGGGAACCTTTTCGCTCATTTCGCACAAATCTTTTTGACTATCTGTCCATTTTTTGTTATAATTGGATACAACTAATCATTGGAAAGGATGGGACCATTGGGAATTAAGCACAAAAACACCAGGGACAGCAAATGGAAAAACATTCTGAAATCCAGGCATTTCCGCTCATTTTTCTATATTACATTTCTATTCACTACTGTAATCTTTATCATCGGCGGCATGGTGATTACGCTTCAGAACCGGATGAAGCTTCATGAAAATCTGGAGATGAAAGCGAATTATGTGGCGCTGTCGGTTCAGGATAATTTGTCCAACATGAAAAGCAGCGCGGTATTTATGGGGAATCTGGCATCCATCGAGCGGGTTCTGGAGTCGAAGGCGCCCACACTGGATCAGCTCTTACGCATGACCAACGATGTGACGCCCTACTCCACACTGTACCACTACGAATCCATCTGCCTCTTTTTCAACCGCTCCCAGAGAGTCTTTGACTCCAGCGGCGGTATGTATGATTACAGTGATTTCTATAATAGAGAATTGATAGACACCCTTGAGAATATGAAGGGAGAGGAGATGTGGCTGATTAATGTCCCCTATAAGCGTTACTACGCCCCCACTCCGGCGGTTACCGTGATAACCTATGCGCGCAGGCTCCCTCTGTATAAATCCCAGGGTCGAGGCTACGTGACGGTGTCCTACTCCCTCGACCGTCTTCAGAAGGCCGCCGCAGAAGCCGCGGGCCACAATCCTTACACGGCCACAGTTTCCTTTCAGGACCATTTGCTCTGGTCCTCCTCCAATGCCGTCATGAAGAACTGGGACAACGGGCTGTCTGTCTCTGAGAATGAGGAGCTTCTGCTGCCAGGCACCTCCACGTTCTCCTCCTTCTCCACGATCGGGGCCAGGTGCTCTTTTTATGCGTCAAGGATGGACCTCTTCACCGCAGTAAGCGCCACGCTCCTGCAGTGGTTTATCATCTATCTGGCCGTGGCTGCGGCCGATTTCGCCGCTTCTATGATTTACGGCATGATTATGCTGCGCCCGGTGGATGCGATCATGAAGAAAATCGGGATCAATCCCTACACGGAGATTCCCGGAGTCCGGGAGGATGAATTTTCGCTGATCAGCACCGCACTCGATAATCTGAACGCGCAGCTGTCCGACATCGGGACCGTCATGCATGAAAACCAGCAGCTGGTACGCGAACGGCTGCTGTCGGGCATCCTCTACAACTACGTGGATATCACCAGTCTTCCGCCGGAATACGAGGAACACGGGCTGGTATTTCCCTATCCGTTTTACGCCGTTATCCTTATTTCCCTTCCCTCTCTTGACGAGATGGAGGACTATACGAGGCGCGAACAGCTGAAGCTGGTCATCCGGACCAATACCACCAACGCCTTTTCTGCCCTGGGCACTGCCTACAGCCTCTATATTGACAATAAAAGCATCTGCATTATCCTGAATACTGGACTGTCCGACGCCCTGGGAAAGGAGCTGTCGAAGCTGTGTACCGCCCTGAAGAAGCGGATGAAGCAGAGTCTCAGTGTCTACCCGCTGTTCTCCATCGGTATCTGTTCCGAGACGGAACCGGCCCCATGGCAGGTATGGCAGCTGGCCCGGCAGGGCTTCATCTTTACGGCCGCGGATGCCGATGATTTCGTTCTGCTCAGCTATCAGAATGAATTCACCTCCTCCATTGACCAGGATATGCTGTCCCGCATCACCCAGGCGATCATCGATAAAGACGGCGCCGGCTTAAAGGAGCAGACCGATGCCTTCCGCGACCGCTATCTGGAGAGCGAGGACCAGGAAGAGGTCAGGCGGATGGCTCTCATCACCGTCAGCACCATCTACGCCTCTCTTCTGGAGATCAACGGGGACATTCCTGACATCCAGATAAACGCCTCTGTGCGCAAGCTGGAAAACGCCTCCTCCATCGAGGAAATCAATAAGTATTTTTACAACTGCCTGTTTGGGATGCTGGATGCAAAGAACAAGATTTCCACGGAATCCTACGGTTACATCCAGAAGGCGATCCAGTATATCGAACAGAATTACTCGCAGCCCATCACCATCCCACAGATTGCCGGCTTCGTGGGCGTCAGTTCCATCTATCTGACAAAGCTGTTTAAGCTCTCTACCGGAAAGACGCTGTCGGAGTATTTCAACTACTACCGCACCCAGAAGTCCCTGGACCTGCTGATGAATACGGAGGAGACCATCGGCTGGATCAGCGAAGCCGTGGGCTACAGTGACGTAAGAAGCTACATACGTTTCTTCAAGAAATTTTACTATATGACTCCCAGCGAGTACAGAAAAGACCGCTGATCCTTCCTGCGGAACAAAAAATAGGGTTCTCCGAATATAACAGCGGAGAATCCTATTTATTTGTACTGCTTCTGTACTTCGTTACTGGATTTCTTTCAGATACCGTTCCAGCGCATCCTGCCAGGACGGCAGTCTCTCAAATCCGTTTTCTTCCAGCTTATCCTTGCTCATGCGGCTGTTCATCGGCCGTTTTGCCTTTGCCGGATACTCTGCGGAGGTGACCGGAATTACCTCGACATTCATGTTTGCCTGTTTAAATATCTCCCGTGCAAAATCACACCAGCTGCACAGCCCCTCGTTGGTGGCATGGTAGCGGCCGTACTTGTCGGTCTCAATCATATCCACCAGAAGGCGGGCGAGATCGTAGGTGTAGGTAGGGGAACCGATCTGGTCTGATACCACGGTGAGTTTGTCGTGGGTCTTTCCCAGATTCAACATGGTCTTTATGAAGTTCTTGCCGTTTACGCCAAACACCCAGGCGATGCGCACGATAAAGTATTTGGTGAGATTCTGCTCGATCGCCAGCTCACCCTCGTACTTCGTAAGGCCGTAGACATTTAACGGTTCTCTCTCGTCGTCAGGCTCCCATGGACGGGTGCCCTGGCCGTTAAATACGTAGTCCGTGCTGATGTACATCATCTTGATGTCCAGCTCCCGGCAGACCTTGGCAATATTCTCCGTGCCGTATGCATTCACGCGTCTGCAAAGCTCCAAATTGTCCTCCGCCGCGTCCACTGCCGTATAGGCCGCACAGTGAATCACCGCATCCGGACTGGCTTCCCTGATCACACGGTCTACGCTCCCGGCGTCTGTAATGTCCATCTCATCGATATCCACGCCGATCGCCTCATGGCCTCTCTTTTCCAGCTCATCGACCACATCGTGGCCCAACTGGCCCTTTACTCCTGTTACAAATACTTTCATATACGCCTCCAGTGTGCTTTCTGCGAATTATAAACGGTCTCCGTACATATTCTCAAAGTAGTTCTGGTACTCTCCGTTGATGATGTGCTTCCACCAGTCTTCATTGTCCAGATACCACTGAATGGTCTGTTCGATTCCTGTATCAAATGTGTATTTCGGCTTCCATCCAAGCTCTGTCTCCAGCTTTTTCGGATCGATAGCATAACGTCTGTCATGGCCCGGACGGTCGGATACGTACTTGATTAAGCTTTCCGGCTTGTTCAATGCCTTTAAAATCGTCTTTACCACTTCCAGGTTCGTTCTCTCATTGTGGCCGCCTACGTTGTAGATCTCGCCTTCCCTGCCCTCGTGGATAATTAAGTCGATTGCCTCGCAGTGGTCGGCTACATGGAGCCAGTCGCGGACATTTTCACCTGTTCCATAGACGGGAAGCTCTTCATCCGCCAGCGCGCGGCTGATGATCAGCGGAATCAGCTTCTCCGGGAAATGGTACGGTCCGTAGTTGTTGGAGCATCTCGAGATGGTTACCGGCGTCCCGAAGGTTCTGTGGTAAGAGAGCACGAATAAATCGGCGCTCGCCTTGGAGGACGAATACGGGCTGGAGGTGTGGAGCGGGGTCTCTTCCGTGAAGAATAAGTCCGGACGGTCTAACGGAAGATCTCCGTACACTTCGTCGGTGGATACCTGATGGTATCTCTTGATTCCATACTCACGGCAGGCGTCAATCAGAGTGGTGGTTCCCATAACATTCGTTCTGACGAAGCTTTCCGGATCGGTGATGGAGCGGTCTACATGGCTCTCCGCCGCGAAATTGACGATCACGTCCGGTTTCTCTTTTTCAAATAAGTCGAAGATGAATTTGCGGTCCGCAATATCCCCCTTTATGAACTTGTAATTCGGCTTGTCCTCTACCGGCTTTAAAGTCTCTAAGTTGCCCGCGTACGTTAATAAGTCTAAGTTGATGATCTCATAATCCGGGTATTTGTTTACCATGTGATGGACGAAGTTGCCTCCAATGAAGCCTGCGCCTCCTGTAACGATGATTTTCATGTGTAATTTCCTCCTGTTTTTACTTAATATCAATATATTTACCGGCCAGAACATCCATAAGATAATGGCCGTACTGATTCTTCTTAAGTGGTTCGATATCCTCTAAAAGCTGATCTCTGGTGATCCAGTGGTTTAAATACGCGATCTCCTCCAGACACGCCACTTTCCTGTGCTGATGGGTCTCCATGGTGCGGACAAAGTTGGTGGCGTCCGCCAGGGATTCGTGGGTTCCTGTGTCGAGCCAGGTGAAGCCCTGTCCGAGAAGTTCCACATCCAGTCTGCCCTCTTCCAGATAGATCCGGTTTAAATCGGTGATTTCCAGCTCACCGCGGGCGGAAGGCTGCAGATTTTTCGCATACTCTACGACCTTATTGTCGTAGAAATAGAGTCCGGTCACGCAGTAGTTGCTCTTCGGATGCTCCGGCTTCTCCTCAATGGAAATAGCCTTTCCGTTGGAATCGAATTCCACGATGCCGAAACGCTCCGGATCATCCACATAATATCAGAACACGGTAGCGCCCTCTTTTTTGTTGACGGCCGCCAGAAGACGTTTGGTCAGACCGTGTCCTGCGAAGATGTTGTCGCCCAGAATCATGGCTACATGATCGTCCCCGATAAATTCCTCGCCGATGATAAACGCCTGGGCCAGCCCATCCGGTGACGGCTGAACCGCGTAGGATAAGTGGATTCCAAACTGGCTTCCGCTGCCTAAGAGCGCCTCGAACCGCGGGGTGTCATCGGGTGTGGAGATGATCAGAATATCTCTGATTCCCGCATTCATCAGAACGGACAGCGGATAGTAGATCATCGGCTTGTCATAGATCGGCAGAAGCTGCTTCGATGTGACCATGGTCAGCGGGTAAAGTCTTGTGCCGGAGCCTCCGGCGAGGATAATTCCCTTCATAGTGTGTTCCTCCGTATTTTATTTTATCTGTTTTCAGTTTTAGTTCTTGCGTTCATTTTTTCCGGCATTTTTCTTCCGTTCATTTTCTTCTTGCATCGAAAGATACCGGCTCTCTTGGTGACAAAAAGCGTCCCCTTTTTCTCGATCTTCTTTTTTAGAAATTCCCGGAATTCATCGTACCGCTCGCTCAAATACTCCTGCTGGTTACCGTGGCAGGAAAGAATATACTCCATCAGCGGCCCCTCGTCCCGGACCTCCAAATGGTCTTCATACAGGATCTCTTCCACCTGGTCAAAATGGCGGTTTAAAATCTCCCGGCCGTTTTCCAGGCCAAACACGTCGTATAAGTTCACTTCCGACAGCACGATCCGTGAATCAAACTCCTTCACCAGCTGGCTGATCTCCTTCATATGTTCCCGGCCGTAGGTGCTGCAGAAAAATGTCCCGTCCGGCTTCAGCACCCGCCGCACTTCCTCCAGCGCACCGTCTAAGTCCTTTAAATAGAACAGCACATGGTTGGCCGAGACCTTATCGAAGCTCTCCTCCGCCTTCGGAATCCTGCAGCAGTCAAAGACTTCATAGGAGAATCTGCCCGGTACACCTTTTAAATGTTCCCTGGCATCCTGGATCATGCCTTCCGAGACATCGGACAGGCAGATCACCGCTTCCGGCGGGATTAAATCCCGGTTCTCTCTCCACAGCTCTCCATTTCCGCATCCGGTCTCCAAAACTGTTTCACCGTCCTTCAGCTCCAGCTGGGAGTACAGCCACGGAAACCACCCGATGGGATTCTTCGCATATTTCTTGTGAAGATCAATCCTGATGTTGATATTGGCCGCATTCTTGTACTGCTCCACCAGACTCTTTTCCATATTGGTAATATGGATTAAGTGCAGGATTTTATTCCAGTCAATGACCGGATTGTCCTTTACCAGCTTCGAGGTCTCCGAAAGTGTCTGCTCCACCAGTTTCAAATGCTCAATCCGCTTCTTCACCAAATCCAGCTGAAGCTCCAGAGACTGCTCTACATAGCCGTTGTCATCATCGTTGATGGTGATCGAGCGGATCTCGTCTAAGGAGAATCCTAGATATTTCAGTGAAAGGATCTTCTGGAGCTTGGCAAAATCGGAATCCGTGTACAGCCGGTATCCGGCCTCGCTCATGCCCGCCGGTTTCAGCAAGCCCTGTTTGTCGTAATAACGGATCGTCCTGATTGATACGTTTGCCTTTTTTGCGAACTCTCCTGAAGTATAATACCCTTGCATATTCTGCATCACCGCCTTTGTTCTGGGATCTTTATGATACCATTATATAGGGTGACGTAAGGGAAGGGTCAAGTGTTTTTTGGAATTTTTATTGCAGGAAGCAGTTTTTAAAGCCATAATCTGCGTAAATGCTTTATTTTTAAGGGATGCAACGAATTGTTGCGTGACATTCTCTGTCCTGCTATGCTATGGTTATAACAGAAATAACATGGAATTGGAAATATGGCGGAATCAGTTTAAGGTTATGGGGAAACAGGGGGCAAATCATGAATGCAATAGACAAAAATATAAGAAAATTGAGAAAAGAACGGAAGCTGTCTCAAGAACAGCTGGCGGAGCGGCTCCATGTGACACGGCAGGCGGTATCCAGTTGGGAAACCGGGGGTTCCCATAGTTAAAGATATGAAACCACAACTCACGCTTACCTTGCCTGTGGCAATACAGCCCGGAGGGCTGATAACAAGAAACGGCGGTACGCGTCCCGTTAAGGGATAGCGTACCGCCGTTTCTTGTGGGGGTATCAAAAGGGGGCAGCGCCCCCTTTTGCACACGACTTTGCGGAGCAAAGTGTAGTGTGTTATACGCTCTGTCGGCGTTGCCGCGAAAATGCAGTTGCCACCGGGACGGGCAACGACATTTTGAAGCGGCAGGAAAGCAGGCGAGATTTGTGATTGAGCAGGAGAAAATCGCCGCCCGCTTTCATTAGCCGACAGAGCGTATATGGAAACCTCTGGCTTATGTAATTCTTCCGGCTTCGGGCCAACTTGGCCCGAAGTGACTTAAACCATCAAAAAGAAATGCTATAATTAATCATTCTATCACGAAAACAGAGTGATAGCCAAGCTAGCGAGTGTGGCTACTAAAGTTGCAATAGTAATTATGATAATTATTTTATCATTTTGAACAGAGGCGATAGAATTTAAATATTCTAAATTTTGCTCATATAACTTCTTAAAATATAGCGTTTTTGTTGGATAATTTATGAGAGCTTCCTCCATATTTTTGCCCGAAATATATAAAGACCACTCTAACATATCTTTAATATACGGCCTATTGCTTTGATCTAATACATATGAAACTCTTTCCTCCTGTTCTCGAATATATCTGATATTATTAATTAGCCATTTCATATCCTTTGAACTAACAAAATTTTTCCTTGAGTTTAGATATTTTCTCATATGCTTTTCAAGTTCGGATAGTGCTATTTTTCTAAAGACCTTGTAATACATTTCGATAGGAAAATGTGAAAAATAACGTAATAAAATAGGTGATGAGAAATATTTACCAGAGTAATAATGAGAAGCTTCAAAACGATCATAATTTAGGTCACTTATAATGAGATGCTCATCACCTTTTTCATAGCATTCTTGTAAAAATGCGTTTCTAAGCTTTATATTTTTTTTGCTATTATTACGATGTATCTTATAACTATATTCTGTAGGAAGTTTATATTCGTCTCCCAAATAAGTATACATCATATTACAGATATATGCCTGTAATATATCAGAAAAAAGAATATCATCAAGATTTAATAACTCTTTATAATCTGCTTTTTTAATAATAGACTTGTCTGCATATGAATGAAAATACAATGGTTTCTTAATTTTCAACACATTATCCATAACAAAATTATGAATCTGTAGATAAGTGCACATTACCTTTTTAAACGTAAAACAATATTCAATAATAATTTGAGAAGTGTTGATATATGTATAGGTGATAGCAATTTCACTAAGCCACTTATCATTTTTAAATTTTATTTCACTTATAAAACCAGTTCGTATTCCGGTCAAATTTGAATTTATATAATTCTTTTTTAAAAAATTATTTTTTAAATATTGTATATTAATATCGTATTTTGTACATTTCTTTAGCTTATAAAGTTTTTTCACCAATTTATTCATACCATCATTATCTAAAACATCATACATTGCTACATGAATAAAATGGCCACGTATGAAGTCTTTTTTATATATATGTTTCAGATAATTTTCATATCCGCTGAGAGTATTTGCGCGATTAACAAATTGTTTGCAAAACCAATTCTGATATAATTTATAGCGTATATTTTTAAACAAAAATATCACCAACTTTCTTTAGAGTATGCTATTATTACAAATATCACTTTAAATGTTTATTAAGCGAACTTCGGGCTTACTTGTCCCGAAGTAATCATACCTAAAACATAGCAGAACGGCCAACAACCGTCAAGGCTAAAATGAACGGCTCCGCCGTCCTTGACAATTTCTGCCCGTTCTGCAAATCAGTAGACAAGCCGGACAATCCCATACTGCGCTTGTCCGCCCACAATTTATTCTATAAAGTCCATCAGACTTCGGGTCAAGTTGGCCCGAAGCCACACTTCTAACAATGATACAGTATTCTGTTCTTTGGATAAGGCCGGGGGCGTGGGGGCAGAGCCACCACAGGAAGCAACCAGCAGAAAGAAACCAGCGGAACCGGTTTTGTCGTATAATGGACGGGACGACAAACGGGAAACAGTTTTTATCCTGTTCCCCGTTGTCGGCATGGCCAATGTACGGCAAAAATCCGGGTTGTCAAGGGTTTAAGGGTGGAGATTTTCGGAGCATAGCGGAGAAAATACTACCTGGCTCTTGACTGCCTGGATAGGTGAAGCGGCGGCGGAGTGTCAAACTTACGCCCCGTCCTCTCCATTCAAAATTTCCAGCATGAGTAAAGCGCCCAGCTTAAAACCACATAAGAAATTTTCATAGCCATACATGGCGGAGGTTTCTATATACATTTCTCCCAATGCTTCTAAACGCTCGCTGTCCTCCGCATTAAGTTTGGTCTGTAATGCCTCCCGTTCGTCACTAATTTTTCGGGTTAAGGGACGATATTCGGGATTGGTAGGGACAATGTTTTCTGATGGGTAAATCTCACCATTATAAAGCTGTTCAAGAATTTTATTCATGGAACCGTACCTCTGTATCTAAGGCATTAAGGAAAGAGAGGATTTGAACACAATCCCGCATACCCTGTAAATAAGTTTCGTCCAACTCGAAGCTCTGCTTTACCGTTTCACCCTCATAATGGCGGCGTATAGTAATGCGTTCACGCTTATTCAGCTTGTGAAGCAGTTTATCAACTTTTTCCTCGCCCTTTTCCTGCTGGCGGCACCGCTCTATGTATGCCGGGTTATTGCGGAGCCGCAACAACGCAATCTCTATTCTTGCGATTACAAAATCTTTGTACGCTCTTTGTTCTCCTCCCATCATGCTGTTTCTTCCTCCGCATCAAGAAGCAGACCGCTGGCTCCCATGAATACCTCAATCATCATAAGAGCGCCTACACGATACCCACGGATAAATCTATCCACTTGGTAAATATGGCTTTCATCTGACTGCGCGTCACGGAATTGTTCAAACAGTTCCTTTTCCTCGTCATTCAGTTTCGTGTCAAGGGTTTCGGCTGTTTCATACATGGCCTTGATAGCTTTCCTGTATTCATGATTTCCCCTGTATGTTGTTGGATTGATAGCCAGGTTATCTTCTGCAAATGCTTCTAAAATCCTATTCATAATTATTCCGTCCTTTCAGTTTAATTTCCACAACTCCTTGCAAGACGGAACCGCACAGTGTATAATATTTATGCGGTTTGCCTTTTGAGGTAGCTGCACATGGAAACGGCGTACTTTCTTAGCCGGAGGTCGCCGTTTCTCCTTTACTTTTTCAGACTGTCATGCACCATATCAATTCCTTTACGGACAACATCAGAACGGGAAGTTTCAAGTTCTTGTGTACATTCGTCAAGTTTTTCTTTTGTTTCTTTGCTTACTCGAACGAATATTCTGTCTGTCATCGAATCGTCAGAGGGTGGACGGCCTATCTTTTTTTGCGCCATTATTTCACCTCGCTTTCCTGTGCGCACATTAATTATATTCCTGTACGCACAAAAAGTCAATGTTCTGTTTTTAAAGAATTTTCTGTTACTTCCGTTTCTTCCCCCGCTTACTTCCCGGACTTTTTAAGTGCTTGGATTTTCCAAACGCTTTCATAAGTACCCGCATTTCTTCTAGTGATAACCTGTTATAGTCAATCCCCAACTGACCTAAGAGCGCGGCAATCTGTTTTTCCTGCGTGCTCCCTTTGAAATTCTCCGCGTCTGCAAGTGCCTTTTTCAGTTGGGTGGCAACAGAGGGTTCGGGGGCGCTGGTGCTGTCTCCTTTGTGGGCCTCACGGATATCCCGGATAATCTCGTCAATATCCCCATGAACCATGTCGCTGAAATACCTGTCCTCGTTGATATGTGCCGCTCCCAGCGTCTTAATTATCCTGTCATTTTCGCCGGGGCGGTATTGCTCGATAATCTCCACCCGCGCCAGATCAACCACGCTGTTTAGGCTCTGTAACTGCATGGCGGCAATTCCGTCCACATAAATTTCTATGTCAGCCATCAATTTAACAAAATCCCTATGTACCGCCATTTCACAAAGAAGCCGGGTATTGATTTTTCCGCTTTTCAATAACCCTATCATTTCATCACTCAAATGCAGGCCGGAAAGGTCTGTGTCTGGGTGATTTTTATTTTCCGTCATTCCCAGCAGATAATCTGTGGACACTCCATAAAATTTTGCCAGCGTGATAATGCTGGTGTGGCTGATGTCCTTGTAATCCTCTGTTTCATACTGCCCCAGAGCAGAACGGGAAATACCCGTCTGCTCCGCAAGCTGTTCAAGGTTCAGCCCCCGGCCCACTCTTAAATCCTTTAATTTCTCCTGTATTGTCAAGCTCACATTCATGACCGCCGCCCCTCCTGTCCTCCTGTTCAGTCGCCCTTCCATTATATCACAGTCTTTTCCATAAGCGTGGAAATTTCTGATTTCCGTCCGGATTTCCAACCTCTTGGATATACGGAAAAAGGGGCTTTGAACGTGTACACTTATCTTAGTTCATCGGTGAATAACACAAGTGAATGACCGTCTGAAAGAGATACCACCCGCAGGAGAAGCGCCGCCGTGACACCGCCTCTGGACATTTTGTCCAGAAGTCACTTCGGGCCAAGTTGGCCCGAAGCCGGGACAGCGCGCCAATGCGGGGACACGCCGCCGGGAGGGGGGCAGGAACGGCTTTCGGGGAGAACGGCAGAGAGAACAGAACGGAGGACAAGCTATGTCAAAACAAATGACCCCGGCCCAGCGCCGGAAAGCAGTCGCCTTAATACGTACAACCTGTTGCAACTACGACAACGGCAACTGTGTCGCCTTAGACGATGGAGAGGAATGTGTCTGTGTACAGAGCATTTCCTACACCCTTATCTGTAAATGGTTCTTAAACGCCGTACTTCCGGCAGACAAGACTTTATACACCGAGATTATGGGACAGGGCGTAAAGCGTTGTGCTGTCTGTGGCGGGACTTTCGCGCCCCGCTCCAACCGGGCAAAGTATTGTAAAGACTGCGCCCGGAGAGTACACCGCAGACAGAAGAACGCCAGCGACAGGAAACACAGGGGAAAAGCGGACAATTAGGGGCGCGGAAAGCCCCATTCTACAAGGCTTTATAGGCGCTGTTTCCGGGGTGGTGGTATGTTTGTACCTCTCCCCCGGAAAACAGGCTCCTAACCGTAACCAACAGGAGGGACGATATGCCGCAATATGCGATTTTACGTTTTGAGAAGCACAAGGGCACTCCGGCCCGGGCGATGGAGGCCCACCATGAGCGCCAGAAAGAGAAATACGCCAGCAATCCCGACATAGACACGGCAAAAAGCAAGAACAATTTTCACATAGTCAAACCACAGGGAAGATACTATCACTTTATCCAGAGCCGCATTGAACAGGCCGGGTGCCGTACCCGCAAGGACAGTACCCGGTTTGTTGATACGCTGATAACCGCCAGCCCGGAATTTTTCAAGGGGAAAAGCGTTAAGGAAACGGCGGCATTCTTCCAGCGGGCGGCTGACTTCCTTATCCAGAGGGTAGGGAATGAAAACATTATTTCCGCCGTAGTCCACATGGACGAGAAAACACCGCACCTGCATTTGACCTTTGTGCCGCTGACAAAAGACAACCGCCTTTGTGCAAGGGAAATCTTGGGAGGGTGCGCGGATTTAAGCCGCTGGCAGGACGATTTTTACTCCCACATGATACAGGCATACCCAGACTTGGAACGCGGCGAAAGCGCCCGTGAGACAGGCCGGAAACATATCCCCACCCGGATATTCAAACAGGCGGTACACCTCACCAAACAGGCCCAGAGAATAGAAACGGTACTATCAGGTATCAATCCCCTGAACGCGGCGAAGAAGCGTGAAGAAGTTCTTTCCCTTTTGGAAAAGTTTTTCCCGGAGATGGAGGATTTTGAGAGTGTACTCAAAAAGTATAAGACCGGATTTACCCGTCTGGAAAAGGAGAACGCCGCTCTTGCAAAGCGGTCGAAGGCGGGTGATGAAAAGAAGATAAAGACACAGCTTGAACGTGGAAAGCTGGAAAGCGAACTGCGGGAACTGCGCCGCATTGTGGACGCAATCCCAGAGGATTTAAAACGGCAGATACAGGCCGCCCAGCGGGGACAGACCGGGCGGCAGAGATAGCCGCCATTGTACCTTGACAACCGAATATTGATGATTGAGAAAGGAAACTGAATGGAAAAAAGCCAGAGCATTTCCCCCGCCATACGGGGTCAGCTTTTACAGACAGAGAACGGGACACAGTATTTTATCTGTGGGAAAAGCCGCATTAAGGTATCGGAGCATTTCGCAGCGGAGGGACGGCCCCTTGGTGAATTGATTGCCGATGTAATCCGGCACTCTGCGGACAAAAATCCCACCTAATCCACAACATTGATTACAGCCCGCGCTTATGCTATACTTTACCTATACAGGCAAGGTATTGTAATAAGCGTGGGTTGTTTCTTTTAAAGGAGGCTATGATGAAACAACCAATTTACAATACCGCACTCTATCTTAGGCTTAGCCGTGACGATGAATTGCAGGGGGAAAGTTCCAGCATTACCACACAGAGAAGTATGCTCCGCCAATATGCCGCTGAAAATGGGCTAAATGTGATTGAAGAATACGCAGATGATGGCTGGTCGGGAACGAACTTTGACCGTCCGAATTTCCAGCGTATGATTGAGGATATCGAAGCGGGAAAGATTAACTGTGTGGTAACAAAGGATTTATCCCGTCTTGGCAGAAACTATATCTTAACCGGACAGTATACTGAACTCTATTTTCCCAGCCGTGGTGTCCGCTATATTGCCATCAATGACGGCGTGGACAGTGCGAATGGTGAAAGTGAGATTGCCCCATTCAAGAATATCATCAATGAATGGGTGGCGCGTGATACCAGCCGCAAGGTAAAATCCGCTATGAAAATCCGTTTTGCCGGGGGCGCTCACTATGGAGCCTATGCGTTGTTAGGATACAGGAAAGACCCGGACAAAAAAGGAAAACTGCTGATTGACGAGGAAACCCGCTGGATAATCGAAAAGATTTTTGACCTTGCCTCTCATGGCATGGGAGCCGCCAAGATCACTAAGACTTT
>ENA-OQNO01001116-OQNO01001116.1-human-gut-metagenome-genome-assembly--contig:-NODE-1116-length-19481-cov-3.522579_pt1 | contig 19481 bp, 17 predicted proteins | sample MGYA00242629_ERZ504880 | MGnify/ENA primary metagenome ERZ504880 (study PRJEB26092, sample SAMD00036377) | human gut metagenome | host: Homo sapiens | study: EMG produced TPA metagenomics assembly of... | reverse complement strand
GCCATCCCGTCCAGGGGGCTCACTGATGTCACGCTTTCATTTTGCTACCGTCCGACGCATGGCGGCGACGAGCCTGCTTTTCGTTGCCGGGCTGCCGTCTGCGCTGGCGTACAACACACAGGATGTCATTAATTTCAGCGTCACGGGGAATATTGTGGCAGGCAGCTGTAATGTTAGCTATCCCGCGACCGTTGAACTGGGAACCTATCTGCCAACGGATTTTATTAATGAAGGCGATAGCACGGACAATGTCCCGTTCACTGTCTCTTTCACTAACTGTTCTCCCTCGCTGACTAAAGCGACGGTAGCGTTTACCGGTGCCGTAGATGGAACCCAGCCATTCTATTTTGCCAACGGGATTACGGCAGAGGGGGGCGGCGCAACCGATGTTGCACTGGAATTATTAACCGATGCGGATCACTGGCAAATGTCTAACGGGCAGAGTCATGACGTCACTCTCGAGTCAGACAGCCATGCCGGTGAAATCATTTTTATCGCAAGAATGGCAACCCCAGGCCACAACCCCGGCACCGGGGAGTTCCAGAGCGTCGTCACCCTGAACGTTGTTTATAACTAGTTACCTGATAAAAGGCAGGAGACATGTCAAAATTTTTATATGCTGTTCTGTTTTTAACGGGGATGCTGGTTAGCGCAATGCCAGCTCTGGCTGGGGATAATAATCTCCGGGAGACTCGTGATATTACCTTTCACGGCAGGATTGCCGCAGGGACCTGTAATGTCACCAATCCTGAAACCGTAGATCTGGGGAAATACTATAAAGGAGACTTTTCTGTTGCCGGCGGTAACACCGGCAACGTTCCAGTCACCATCAGTTTTGACAGCTGTACTGCTGAAATCAGCCAGGCCACCGTCACCTTCACCGGCACGCCCTATTCCGAAGACCCGACCTATGGCTCGGTCATTTATGCCAATCAGGTGACGCCTGATGCCGATGGCGCTACCGATGTTGGATTGCAGTTGTTCGATTATCCCGCTATCCACGTGGCGCTGGCCAATGGGGTGAGTTATCCGGTACCCATTGAAAATGGCGCGGGCGCATTGAAATTTATTGCCCGCATGTACACCCCTCATGGCGCCCCAACGGCGGGTAAATTCAGCTCCGCGGTCACGTTGAACGTGACCTATAACTAACCCCGATTTAAGGCAAACAACGTGTTAAAATTTTTATATGCCACCCTGTTATTGCTAGGGCTGTTTCCGCTGGCGGCCCAGGCGGTTTGTCATCGTACCGACGACACCCCGTCGCAATCTTATGTTGCGATGCCGCAGCAGCTACTGGTCTCCAGTAAAAATTATGCGCCGGGCGAGATCCTGTATGACTCCGGATATATGTCCGGCGGCACGACAACCATCAAGAACTGTGCGGGGACCTATTACGTCGGCTTTCACTACGCCGGCGCGTTAACCACCGCCAGCCCGCTGCAGGATAATGTCTATCCGTTGACCAATGGTTCAACCGCCACCGGGCTCGGTATTCGCGTCTATACCATTAATCAGGCGGGCCCCTTTGATGACGAACGGGCAATCGATAACAGCTGGCAGGAACACGATGCCGGGGCAGGCTCCGACCACACCCTCAATAACTCCGCTTATCGGGTGCAGATTATCGCCACCGGCGGGCCGATAACCAGCGGCACGTTTAACGTACCGAGCCCGCTGGCGCGGGTCGATTATCGCGAAACACAGAGTATTGATAGCAGCGATGGCGACATCGCCTCCACGCTGACGCTGTCGACCACCACGGTTCAAGTACATGCGATGGGCTGTACGGCGGATGTGGCGAGTCTCAACTTCCCAATGGGCGATGTAGATGTGTCGGCGTTTGACAGTACCGGCTACGTCTATTCCGGGCCAGAAAAAAACGTCAATCTGACCTGCGAGCCGGGGACTAATGTCTCGATGACTATGAACGCGGCGACGGTGTCCGGCGATAACACAACTATTGCGCTATCCGATAATGGCGACGGGAGTACCGCGACAGGGGTAGGAGTGCAACTGGAAAGAAAACTTCAGGATGGCGGCTTTTACGTAATAATGACTGCTGGTCGGACTGTGCCGATTTTTTATTCGCCGCGCAGCGACACCTCAACCTGGTCTACGGGGACTGACATCGATGGCACTACGCCCTTTTCCGGAGATACCGGCACGGCCAGTACCTATACTGATGCGACCAATCCTGGCGGCGCTTCCGCCAATGAAACTCTGACCTTCCGGGCGAACTACCATAAAATAGGGGAAACCATTACCCCCGGTACCGCCAATGCCACCGGGACGATCACCCTGCAATATAACTGATGCTAAAAACAAAAAGCCTGACGATGACGCCAGGCTTTTTGTTATTTAACGCTTAATTACGCCAGGCTTTTCAGGCGGTAGATCCACTCCAGCGCCTGACGCGGGCTCAGCGAATCCGGGTCAAGATTCTCCAGCGCTTCCAGCGCCGGCGAGGTCTCTTCCGGCGCGGAGAGCAGCGACATCTGCGTACCATCAACCTGCGTGGCGGCGGCATTTGGCGAAATGCTCTCCAGCTCGCGCAGTTTCTGCCGCGCGCGCTTGATCACCTCTTTCGGCACTCCCGCCAGCGCGGCGACCGCCAGGCCATAGCTCTTGCTGGCCGCACCGTCCTGCACGCTGTGCATAAAGGCGATGGTATCGCCGTGCTCCAGCGCATCGAGGTGCACGTTGGCCACGCCTTCCATTTTTTCCGGCAACTGGGTGAGCTCGAAGTAGTGGGTGGCGAACAGGGTCAACGCCTTGATCTTATTCGCCAGATTCTCCGCGCAGGCCCACGCCAGCGACAGACCGTCGTAGGTAGACGTGCCGCGACCAATCTCGTCCATCAGCACCAGGCTGTGTTCGGTGGCGTTGTGCAGAATATTGGCGGTTTCGGTCATCTCCACCATGAAGGTGGAACGGCCGCTCGCCAGGTCATCTGCCGCGCCGACGCGGGTAAAGATGCGGTCGATCGGGCCAATTTCTACTTTCTGCGCGGGCACGTAGCTGCCGATATAGGCCAGCAGCGCAATCAGCGCGGTCTGGCGCATATAGGTACTTTTACCGCCCATGTTCGGGCCGGTGATGATCAGCATGCGGCGCTGCGGCGCCAGCTGCAGCGGGTTGGCGATAAACGGCTCTTTCAGCACCTGTTCCACCACCGGGTGGCGGCCTTCGGTAATGCGAATACCGGGTTTATCGATAAAGGTCGGGCAGCAGTAGTTCAGGGTCTCCGCGCGTTCCGCGAGGTTCACCAGTACGTCCAGCTCGGCCAGCGCGCTGGCGCTGGTTTGTAAGTCGGCCAGATGCGGCAGCAGCTTTTCGAACAGGTCGTCATAGAGCTGTTTTTCCAGCGCCAGCGCCTTGCCTTTAGACGTCAGGACCTTATCTTCGTATTCCTTCAGTTCCGGAATAATGTAGCGCTCGGCGTTTTTCAGCGTCTGGCGGCGCACGTAGTGGATCGGCGCGTGCTGGCTCTGGCCGCGGCTGATCTGGATGTAGTAACCGTGAACGGCATTGTAGCCGACCTTCAGGGTATCAAGGCCCAGCCGCTCGCGTTCGCGGATTTCCAGTTTGTCGAGATAATCGGTCGCGCCATCGGCCAGCGCCCGCCACTCATCCAGCTCTTCATTATAACCCGGAGCAATAACGCCGCCGTCACGTACCAGCACCGGCGGCGCATCGATGATCGCGCGTTCCAGCAGTTCACGCAGTTCGGCGAACTCGCCCATTTTCTCGTGCAGCTGTTGCACCGGCTGACAGTCAACGTCGGCCAGCAGCTCGCGCAGCAGCGGCAGCTGCTGGAAGGCATGGCGCATGCGGGCTAAATCGCGCGGGCGGGCGGTACGCAGCGCCAGACGCGCCAGAATACGTTCGAGATCGCCGACCTGACGCAGCACCGGCTGCAGCTCGGTATAGCGTTCCTGTAAGGCGCCAATCGTTTGTTGGCGTTCAACCAGCACCGCGGTATCGCGTACCGGCATATGCAGCCAGCGTTTGAGCATGCGGCTGCCCATCGGCGTGACCGTGCAGTCGAGTACCGAGGCAAGGGTGTTATCAACGCCGCCGGCGAGATTCTGGGTGATCTCCAGATTGCGACGGGTGGCGGCATCCATAATGATGCTGTCCTGCTGGCGTTCCATAGTGATGGAGCGGATATGCGGCAGCGAGGTGCGCTGGGTATCTTTGACGTATTGCAACAGGCAACCGGCGGCGCACAGCCCGCGCGGGGCGTTTTCGACGCCGAAGCCCACCAGATCGCGGGTGCCGAACTGCAGGTTGAGCTGCTGGCGCGCGGTATCGATTTCGAACTCCCATAGCGGGCGACGGCGCAGGCCGCGGCGGCCTTCAATCAGTGACGATTCGGCAAAATCTTCCGCATATAGCAGTTCCGCCGGATTGGTACGTTGTAGTTCCGCCGCCATGGTCTCGCGGTCGGCCGGTTCGCTCAGGCGAAAGCGCCCGGAGCTGATATCCAGCGTCGCGTAGCCGAAGCCCTTGCTGTCCTGCCAGATGGCGGCCAGCAGGTTGTCCTGGCGCTCCTGCAGCAGCGCTTCATCGCTGATGGTGCCCGGCGTGACGATGCGTACCACTTTGCGTTCAACCGGCCCTTTGGTGGTGGCCGGATCGCCAATCTGTTCGCAAATCGCGACCGACTCGCCCTGGTTTACCAACTTTGCGAGATAGTTTTCCACCGCGTGGTGGGGAATGCCGGCCATGGGAATCGGTTCGCCCGCGGAAGCGCCGCGTTTGGTCAGCGAGATATCGAGCAGCTGCGAGGCGCGTTTGGCGTCGTCATAAAACAGCTCGTAAAAGTCGCCCATCCGGTAAAACAGCAGGATCTCCGGATGCTGAGCCTTCAGCTTCAGATACTGCTGCATCATTGGGGTATGGGCGTCTAAATTGTCGATTGTGCTCATAGGGTGGTATCCAGGTCCCTGATTTTTAATAGAGTGCGATTTTATTATTGTCGTCGTTATCGCATGAGGAAGACATGATAACGGAGATAGGCATTTGAGGGAAAGTGACGAAGTGGATGCAGCGATCCTGATTCCACTTCTCGAACGCGCGGCCATCGCTAAGTTGGCCGCGCGTGACGTTCAGGGTGTCAGATAAACCTGCGGAATCGCTTTTTCCGCATGCAGCACCACGCAGGCATGTCTTGTTGCTGCTCGTCTTACGCCCCAGAAATTAAAACTGTTGCGTCAGAATAACCGCTGTTCAGAGACTGAACTCAAACAAGAAAAACTATAGAGAGTTAAGGAAGCCGAGAAGATCCCTGAATTTAGCGTTCAGGGGGAAGTCGGAAGATCTCTTAAAGAGAATGGTTCGTTTTGCCGGGATACTGACAATATTAGCGGCTGCCATCGAAGCGCGCAGGTGCAGGGCGGGTGGTGATTTTAATATAATGTTTCAATGCCACAGGGCGAGAAACGCCGCGCGGGTCGCCGGTGAATGGGAGCTGAATGAAGGGCCTTGAGGGTATTTCAACCCGCCATGTCGTATCGCCAATAAAGCTGAACTCGACTGAATTTGAATGTATTTTCAGGTCAGTGAACGAACCTGTCAGGTACGCGCCACCCAGCGTCAATATTTCTTTCACGCCATCATTCACATCGAGTAGTACGATTTTGAGTGCTTCTTCATAGGGAACGTTATCAGTAAGAAATAAAAGCAGACGTTTATCATCCACCTGAACAGCAGCTTCTACGACCTGCACAGGAACCATGACACCCGTGCTTTTTCCAGCGATCAGAACTTCATATTTGCCCATGGCTGTTGGGGTTGGTTCTTCCCTGAGTTGAAGTTTTACATTGTGTAGCAGCTTAAACATAGCTAGCCCCAGAACTTGGGTGCGGTGCAGAGTGAGGGTTAAAAGCATAACTTCCAGCGAGTAACTTAACAATATTGCTAATATCAGTTGGTTAATCAAATGCGAACGCGCGGCCATCGCTAAGCTGGCCGCGCGTGACGTTCAGGGCGCCAGATAAACCTGTGGAATCGCTTTTTCCGGATGCTGGCCGAGGCGCACGTCCGCGCCGTACCAGCGGCTAATGATTTCCTGCTGGATAACCTGATGCGGCGTGCCCTGCGCGACCACCTGTCCCTGGTGCAGCAACAGAATCTGGTCGGCCCACAGGGCGGCGAGGTTGAGATCGTGCAGCACCACGCAGACATGTAGCTGGCCGGAAGCGGTCAGCCGCTTGAGCAGGCGTAACAGATGCTGCTGGTAATAGAGATCCAGCGCCGAGGTGGGTTCATCCAGAAATAGCCATCCCTGCGGCGCGCCGTTTTGCCACAGCTGCGCGAGACAGCGGGCCAGCTGTACCCGCTGCTGCTCGCCGCCGGAAAGCGACGGATAGCGCCTGCCGCGCAAATGATCGCAGCCGGTTTTCGCCATAATATCGTGCAGAGTCTGCGGACTGGCGGTCGCTTCCCATGGCGAGCGCCCCATGGCGATAACCGTTTCCACCGTCCAGTCGGCCTGGAGTGGAGTGCGCTGCAACATCACCGCCCGGCGGCGCGATAGCGCCTGCGGCGACCAACGCTCCAGCGCTTTGCCGTCCATCATGCGTTCGCCGCTATCCGGGGTAAGGAAGCCGGTTAGCAGCCGCAGCAGGGTGGATTTGCCCGCGCCGTTCGGGCCGATCAGCGCGGTCATCTCGCCGCCGCGAAGCGTCAGCGAAACCTGGTCAATCACCTGACGTTGGCCGAGCCGCAGCGACAGCCCTTGCGCCCGATAGTCTTTATCCATGGATTGGTTTCTCCCGACGAAATATCAGCCACAGGAACCACGGCGCGCCGAGCAGGCTGGTTAGCAGCCCCACCGGCATCTCCGCCGGCGCGGCGACGGTGCGCGCCAGGGTATCGGCAATCAGCAGCAGAATCGCGCCCGCCAGCAGCGAGCCAGGGATAAGCCCGCGGTGGTCCGCCCCCAGCCACATTCGCATCAGATGCGGCACCACCAGGCCGATAAAGCCGATGACGCCGCTTATCGCCACCGCCGCGGCAACCAGCACCGCGCTACATAACAACAGCAGCCGCTGTATCGCCCGCACGTTAACGCCGAGATAGTGCGCCTCTTCATCGCCGAGTTGCAGCAGGTTAAGACGTGTTGCCATCCGCCACACCGCTATTGACGCCGGAATAATCAGGCTGGCCGCCACCAGCAGCGTCGGCCATTCGGCCTGACCCAGGCTACCCATTCCCCACAGCGACAGCTGGCGTAGCTGAGCATCGTTGCTTAGCCAGGCCAGCACGCCGACCAGCGCGCCGCATAAGGCGTTGATGGCGATCCCCACCAGCAGCAGCCGCGACAGCGAACCGTCACCTGCGCGGCTGAGGATAAAAATCATTGCCATCACCGCCAGGCAGCCGATAAACGCCGCCAGCATCGGCATATACAGAGCTAACAGCGCCGGCACGCTGAGCGGCAACACCAGCCAGCAGGCCACCGCCAGCGCCGCGCCGCTGCTGATGCCCAGCAGCCCCGGGTCGGCGAGCGGGTTGCGAAACAGCCCCTGCATCACGCAGCCGGACAGGGCCAGCGCGGCGCCGACCAGCAGCGCCAGCAGCACCCGCGGCAGACGGATCGTCAGCCAGATATGGCGCAGGATTTCATCGCCGGAGGGCAGCAGGTTGACCAATGGCAATCGCATTGCGCCGAGGGTGGTGGCGTAAAGCGTCAAGGCGACCAGCAGCAGCGTCATCAACAGCAAATGGCGAACGAGGGCAGGGCGCATCAGGGCAACTGCTCCGCTTTTTTCCGCAGTTCGAGGATCGCCTGCGGCGTACGCGGGCCGAAGCCAAGCAGGGCCATATCGTCGATCGCCAGTAGTTGTTTATGGCGGCCAGCGGGTGTTTGCGCCAGACCGGGCAATTTCCATAACCCGCTTTCGCCGCCCATCCCCTTGAGACCATCGGCGGAAATCACCACCAGATCCGCCTGGCTTGCGGCCACGCCTTCCTGCGACATCGCGCGATAATGGTCAAAGCCCTGCATTGCGTTTTGCAGCCCGGCGGCGCGGATCGCGCCATCGGCGGCGGTGTGCTGTCCGGCCACCATGGTATTCATCCCGCCGTGGCTGAGGATAAACAGCACCCGTTTGGCGATAGGCCGTGAGGGAATGGCGGCTATCCGCTGCTTGACCTGCTGGCTCAGCACGTCGCCTGCCGGAGTTTTACCTAATGCTTTGGCAATAACGGCGATTTTGTTATCGATGGCGGCAAGGTTATCGCCGCCCGGCACGTTGACGACCGTCACCTTGCTGTCCTGCACTTTCTGCAGCACCAGCGACGGCTGCGCCTGCGCGCTGGCCAGCACCAGCTGCGGGCGTAAGGAGAGGATCCCCTCGGCGTTTAACTGCCGTAGATAGCCGACATCCGGCAGCTTATGCGCGGCGGCAGGCCAGGTGCTGGTGCTGTCTTTCGCCACCAGCTGCTGCCCGGCGTTCAGCGCGTAGACAATTTCGGTAACGTCGCCGCCGAGGGAAATTACTCGTTCGGCGGCCGCGCTGGCGAACAGCGGCAGTGCGGCAAGCAGTATTAACCAACGTTTCATGCCGGCTGCCCTTCCGCGCACAGACGCGCCACCTGCGCGCGCCACTGTTGTTGCTCCGGGTGACCTTCGCTGCGCTGGCCGTACAGCTGGGCGATTTGCGTACCGTCTTTGGCAAACAGTTCGACGCTGGTGACGTGGCCATCGGAGGTCGGTTTACGGGTGACCCAGATTTCATCTACGCTGTCTTCGCGCAGATGCAGGGTAAAGGCGCTGTTGAAGATGTTGATCCAGCCGCGCATCGGCGCCAGCTTTTCCAGCGCGCCGGTGAAGATCTGCACGCAGCCGCGGTTGCCGACGAAGATCATGATTTCATTGCCGTCCTGGCGCACCGTTTCCAGCAGTCCCGGCAGCGCATTATTGTCGATGCGGCAGGCCAGATCGTCGCTCACCAGGCGGAAGGCCTGCTGACGGGAAAGATTGTGTTTACGCAGCAGGCCGAAGAACTGGTGCACATCGGTCATCGCGCGCCACTCCTTTTCCAGCGCCGCGGCGTCGGCGGAGTCGGCGTACTTTACGCGGTCGGCCGGGCGAATCGTCAGCGCGCCGGGCGCCGTCTCGCTGAATTTGGCTATCAGCGTTTGCCATGCCGCCATATCGGTTTTCCCGGTGGCGTAAACCTTTAGCAGCGCATCGCCGTGCGGGTCAAAGAACTGGATGCTCTGGCGGCCGTTATCGTTGAGGTGGAACACGCTTGACCACTGGCTGAGGAACAGGCGCAGGTCGAGCGCCCGCGGGTTGAGCACCAGCCCGGCGTGGCCGCTCAGGTGTTGATGGGTAAATTCGCCGACCTGCTCGTGCACCGCGTATTCGTTGCGGCAGATGCATTTGGTTTCGCCGACGCTCTCCAGGGCGGCGATAATCGCCCGTACGTCGTCGTGCAGACGCACGGCATCGTGACCGACGCGCGCGGCGGTTAATTCGGCTTCGCTAATTCCCATCTCTGCGGCGATGTCGCGGGCATATTTGGCGGTGGAGCGGGCTTTGGTGGCCTGGTAGCGCTGCCACAGATCGTCGTGTGCGTTTTGCATAATTCACATCCTTCTCTACGATGAATTTCCCCGGCCCGCGGGCCGGGGGGCAGGTTTGTTATTATTCGGGCGATCAGAAATCGATATTCACGCCCAGTTGCCAGGTCCTTCCGGGCATCACCGCCAGCGCTTTATCGTTGGCATCCTGATTGGTACTGGTCTCGATGTTGCGGCTGCTCAGGTAGTCCCAGTATTTACGGTCGGTAATGTTGTAACCCCCGCCGTTGAGACGAACGTTCTTCGCCACCTGCCAGTAAGCGGTCCAGTCCAGCATGCCGTAGCCCGGCACGCGCATATATTCGGTGCTGGAATCGGCGATGGCGGAGCCGGTGTTGTTGTAGCTCTCGCGGCTGGTGGCAGTGGCCTGTTTGCCCTTAACAAAGGTGGCGGTCAGCGCCGTACCGTAGCGCTTAGCCGGATCGTCCCACGCCACGCCGACGATCGCTTTCATCGGCGCGACGCTGTCGAGGTCGACGTATTTATCGCCGTAGTAGCTGGATTTCGATTTCCCTTCGCTATAGCCCCAGGCGAGGGTGGCGCTCAGGCCATCCACCTGCTCAAACCAGGTGCCGAAGTTAAATTTAGTGCTGATCTCGCCGCCGTAGATATAGGCCTTATCGCGGTTTTCCGCTTGATAAATGGTGTAAATATTCGACGGGACGTTAGTGAATTTACCCGGATTGTTGGCGCGCGAATAACGCGTATAGGCGATAAAGTTCTTATAGCTGTTGTAGAACAGCGCGGTACGCACGGTGATGCCTTCGGTGACTTCGCCCTTGATACCCCATTCAATATTGTCGCTGGTCTCGGTTTTCAGATCGTTGTTACCGATTAGCGCGTACTGCTGGCTGCCGGCATAGCTGGAGCCCAGGTTCCACGAACCATACAGCTGGCTGGCATTCGGGAACTGCGCGCCGCGCTGGTACTGCAGATAGGTCATCAGCCGCGGCGTAATGTCGTACTGGAACGTCAGTGACGGCAGCACCTGGGTGTCGCTGTTTTTACCATACAGATTCGCCACCGACGATTCGGTGAGCACGCTGCTGTTGGCGCTAAGATCGGACAGATCTTCCGGTTTAGTGGACTGATGCGTCACGCGTACGCCGGGAATAATCGCGAAGTTGTGGCTATCGAGATCGAAGTTGATCTGATCCTGCACGTAACCGCCGAGGGTGTAGCTACGGCTGTCCGCTTCCGGCTGCATAATTTCGCTGTAGACGCTGGGGATCGGCGACTGGCTAAATGGCCGCTGGGTTTTGGTCGTGCTGGCGTTAAAACCGGCGCTCAGGTCGTGGCGGCCGATGCTTTTCGCGAGCGCGGTCTGCAGGCCCCAGGTATCGGTATCGTAGTCGGAATTGACCGTCTGCATTTTGCGGGTGACGCTATCCGGCATCCAGGTCCAGTCGTGAGCCTCGGTATGCTGGTAATACACCTTGGTCGAGACGCTGTCGATGTAATCGTTCATCGGCGTCCAGTCGTCTTTCAGGCTCAGCCCCCAGCGCCGCGTCTGGTTGGTTTGGTTGGCGGTGCCGATCACGCTGTTACCACTGGAGTCCCACGAATCGAAGTGGCTGTGGTTGGTCTTGTGATAGTAGTCGAAGGTGCTGGTGAACTTATGTTCATCGTTCGGCTGCCAGATGCCGGAGGCCATAAACGCGTCAGAGTGCCAGTTTGCCGGGTAAGCGTCGACGCTGCCGCTGTTGTTCTCGGTTTCCTGGCCATCGCGGCGGCTGTAGACGAAAATGCCGCGCAGCGTTTCATCGCCGCCGGCGACGGTGACGCCGTTATGCCAGCTGCGGTCGGAAGAGTCGTAGCCGCTCTGGTAGCCAAAGGCGCTGGTTTTGCCCGGGCGCAGATAGTCATCCGCCGATTTCGGGCGGAAGGAGACGTTGCCGCCGATTGAGCTGTTAGCGGTCTCGGTTGAGGTGGCGCCCGACTGAATATCCACGCTGCCGTACATATAGGGGTCGATATAATCGCGGCCAATGCCAAAGGTGTTGAGGCCGGAACGGCCAACGTAGCCGCGGCCGGTGGCGTTTGGCTGGGCAATGCCGTCAACATCGATGCCGACGCGGTTGCTTTCGAGGCCGCGGATGTTGTAGCCGGTATAGCCGCCGCGATCGAAACCGCTTTTACCGTTGCCGGAACCGCCGCTGGCGCCGGTGGCGCTGATGAGGGGTTCATAACGCATGATTGAGCCGAAGTCGTTGGCGCCTTTGTCCTGCAGTTCCTGCGCGCTCACCGAGTGCTCGTTGCCGGCTTTCAGCTGTGGGGCCGGGGCGGTCACCACCATCTGTTCCGCGCTATCCGTCGTGTTATCCTGGGTCACGGCCGCGATAGCGGCATTCTGCGCGATTGCTGCGAGCAGAGAAGTCGCCAGCAGGCTTTTCTTACACCATGCTGCTGATTGAGTCGATTTGTACATTTGTAGCCACGCCTTGATAATTATTAGTATCGGCTCACGCGTTACTTCCAGAGTGCAGGTTGGTCCGTGTTTTCCCTGGCGGACAGTGGTATTCCTGATTTAGTAATTGCGAATGGTAATGATAGGTATTATCGTTTGCAACAAAATAATCATCTATTCTGAATTTTGTTTACATTCGTGCGGACGGGAGCAAGCCAACATGAGCCATAAAGCGATGATTACCATTCACTACTGTTCCCAATGCAACTGGATGCTGCGCGCCAGCTGGATGGCCCAGGAGCTGCTGCATACCTTTAGTACCGATATCGCTTCGGTCACGCTGGTGCCCGGTACCGGCGGCATTTTTACGGTGAGCGTCGATGAGGCGCTCATCTGGGAGCGCAAACGGGACGGCGGTTTCCCGGACGCTGCCGAGCTGAAACGGCGGGTGAGGGACGTCTGCTTCCCGGAAAAAGCGCTGGGGCACGTGGATAATGCCGGGAAGCAGGTCTAAAACGGCTGGCTGTGATTAACGTCCTAGTTCAACGTTGACCAGTACGCTTTGTCGGCGAGTGCGAATAATAGCGACTGCCTCTTCCAGTACCCCGGGGAGATCTTCCGCCAGCGAAACCGTCAGCGCAGCCGCGCGGCTGGAGGCGGCGAGCGCGGCGAAATCTGGCGACGACGAGAACGCGGTGGCCGGGATCGCGTCCATTTTAGCAGCATAGCCGTCGGGATAGAGCGCCCGGGTGCCGCCCGCCACCGCTCCCCAGCCGCCATTGTTGCCGACCACCACCAACACGGGAAGCTTCATCACTTCCGCGATGTGATGACACACCGCCGGATTGGCAAAGAGATAGGAGCCGTCGCCCACGGCGGCGATGATAAGCTCACCCCGCCGGGCGAGCTGCAGCCCTAAGGCGATGGGCAACGCTTCACCCAGACCGCCCGCCAGCGCTTCCTGATAATAACTGTCCACCTGAGTCAGGCCGGCGAACTGCGGCATTGTTGTCAGTTCAGAGACGATCTTCCCCTGATGTTGATTGGCAAGCTGACCCAGACAGTAGCTCAGCCAGGGTTTGCCAATCGCCCCTTTTTGACCGGCGTGGAGGAGGGCTTCACGTTGGTTCTTCGCGTGTTGAATCAGGTTAAGCACATGCTTTTCACGTTCAGCCACCTGCCGTTGCTTCGCCGCCACAAGCGGCTGGAGCGCCTCTTGTAAAAGTTCGAATACCTCGTCGGTTTCTCCGGCCAGGTTAATATCGGCGCGATAACCGCGGACGGGGTAGCGGGAAAAAAGCGGATCGGGGCCGATCTGGATCACCTTACAGCTGTCGTTGCAGCGGCTTTCTTCGATGATCCACGGGGCCTGTGAGTCGATAACGATGATGACGTCGGCGGCAGAAAGCCAGCCTTCGGGATCGCTGCCGGCCAGCATAGGATTGTCGCTACTAAGGGTGACTTCAGTACCCCAGTATTCCACCACCGGAATAGCCCACTCCTTAACCAGGGTATTGAGCCGCGCAAAGCCTCCAGCCGTTCTCGCGCCACGCTGGGCGAAGATGACCGGCTGTCTGGCATTGGCTATCGCATCGGCGGCGCTGGCAATATCCGCCCGCGTTGGCGCGTAGCGGACCGGCTGCTGGGTGGGGGAGGCATGAAGCGCTTGTTCATCGATCGTGAACGTTTCGCATAGCGGCTCGCGCGGCAGGCTCAAATACACCGGCCCCTTTGGCAATGAACGGGCTATCGCCCATGCTCTGTCAACATGCTCGCCGATCTGATCGGCAATGCGTAATTCAAAGTCCCATTTCACCGACTCGCGAATGAGCGCCGCTTGATCGCGCATCTCCTGGCCGTAGCCAATCGGCGTGTTGCGACAACCAAAGTGTGAATGCTCGCTAATTGGCGTACGTCCGCCAAAAATCAGTACCGGAATATTGCTGTTGGCCAGATTGATGACGCCGCAGGCGGCATTGGCCAGGCCTACGTTAGTGTGAACCATGACGGCCTGCACTTTCCCGCTCCCGAGATAATAGCCATGGGCCATGCCAATAGCGGCGTTCTCGTGGGGACATATCACCAGCTCCGGTACCTGTTGTCCCGTAGCACGCATTTTGGCCCACGCTTCAATAACCGGGGGATAATCGGTACCCGAATTAATAAAAATATAGGCCACGTCGAGGGCCTGAAGCCGGTGCAGTAATAATTCAGCGGCCGATACAGTGATAGAAGTCATATTCTCTCCGGATTAACGCGATGTTATCGCCGTGATTAAAAGGTCAGGAAAATAAATGCGCCCATCGTAATGATGGAAGTAATAATACTTAGCGCCATGGTCGAGGCCATTTCTTGCTCGCCGGACTTATATTGCATGGCGATAATAATGGCGATCGAGCCCACAGGAATCGCCATCGTTAATACCACTTGTTTTATTTGCTCCATGCTGAAACCCATTTTCAACAAAATGAGGTAGCAGGCGCCGGGCACCAGAATATTACGGGCGATGACGGTAATAATGGTGGCGGAGGTGATGACAATGCTGCGAGTATAAAGCACGATGCCTGCGGCAAACAGCGCCAGTCCGCCGGAGGCCTTACCCAGCAGACCTAGCGACATTGATACGGTTTCTGGAATATGAATATCCATTAATACTAATATCAGCGCGACAACCGGCGACCATACCACCGGCTGCTTGATGGCGTTGATGACCCGCGTGGCAAAAGAGATATTCTGGCTTTTATCCCCCGTTGCAACGGACATCAGAATCATCACCAGCGGGAGCTGGAAGACATTTTGCGTAATACTGGAAACAGTAATGAGTGAGGCGCTGACGGTACCGAATAAAAAAGCCAGTACCGAGGTGCCAATGAAGGGAACGGCCGGCGAGCCGATGGCCAGAGCCTGTAGGGTACTGAGCGCCAGGGAGCGTTTACAGATATAACGGGCGATAGCTAAGGGAATAAGGAAACTCAGAATTAGCGCCAGGATAATGGCGATAGCGACCGGCCCCATGCTCATCACGATATGCCGCGGCGTCATGACCATATTACTGAAAATACTCAGCGGTAAAGCATACAGCATCACAATTTTATTAATATCACCAGCCTGCTGCCAGTTGAAGTCTTTGCGTTTACCGCTGATATAGCCAATGAGAACGGTAATGATAACGGGTAAAATAGCGCCGAGGATTAATAGAATGTTGTTCTGTGTCATAGTGATTTATTCTCATTATAAATTATCGTTAGGGTCAGGGTGTTGATCTATAAATATTGAGAGTGTTTCCCACGGAAATGCACCGCTGTTGCACTATTCTTTTTTTTCGTTGCTTACTGCATTCTTGACGCAAAAAGAAGCGTCAGGGAAATGTAAAAATAATTCGTTCAATGAGTAATTGTCATGGCTATGAAAATTAAACAGATACAAGCCTTTCTTACCGTCGCCAGCGAAGGAAATTTAACCCTGGCTGCGGAGAAAATGGGGATTACGCAATCCGGGCTCAGCCGATTATTGCTGACCCTGGAGGAGGATCTGAATGCCACCTTATTTGAACGACATAAGCATGGAATGGCGTTAAGCGAGTATGGCAGCGCGTTTTTACCCTATGCCATGACAATGTTGAACACGGAGAACAAAGCCAGAGAGGAAATGGCGCTGATCCGCGGGGCGGGCAAGGGGATTTTGAGAATCGGCTGCGTATCCAGTCTGTTAACCAGCCATTTTATTGATAAATTAGCCGCCTTTCATAAACGCCATCCCCAGATACACATCAAAATATTCGACCGCATTGACTCAGAGTTGTTTAAGCTGCTGCTGATGCATGAAATAGATATCGCCCTCTGCGGGCCTTTACCGCATGACGATAAAATCGTGGTTCGTGGAAAAATTAACTGGCAGGACCGTATTTGTATCATTTCAAGGCCAGGCCATCCGCTGCAAAAAGAAAAACGTCTGTCGCTTGCGGCGATGCTCGACTATCCGTGGATCATGCCGCCGCCATTAAGCACGCCGATGCTTATCCTTGAAGATATTTTTCGCTCGCATCAGTTACCCTGTCCGGTTCCTATTATCGAGTGCGCTTCATCCGCGGCGATAAAATCCTTTATCGCTGAGAGCGATCTTTTAACGTCAATGCCTGCCCCCGTCTATCGACTGGAAGAGAAGCTTGGATTGTTGCGCCCGCTGGAGGCGGAGGGCAGCGTGTTTGTCCGAGATTTCTATGCCTGGAGCCATTTTGGCGTGTTATCCGGAGCCGCGCTGCAGTTAATCCAGCATCTGAAGCAGTGAGATGCCCTGACAGATATAAAGGTGTATAATCAATGCATCTTATTGACTTGAGGCTGTGACATGGGTAAGCGCATCGATCGCGAAAAGAAGACTATCGGCAATATGATCAGGCTTTATCAGCGCCGCTGCCCGGATGCGCGCAACGACGGCGAACATTACCTGGCGCTTAACGCTTACGCCGACAAGCGGCTGGATAAGTGCGTATTTGGTGAAGAGAAGCCGGCCTGTAAACAGTGTCCGGTACACTGCTATCAGCCGGCGAAGCGAGAAGAGATGAAGCGGATCATGCGCTGGGCCGGGCCGCGGATGCTCTGGCGGCATCCGATTCTGACCATTCGTCACCTGATTGACGACAGGCGGCCGGTGCCGGAGCTGCCAGAAAAATACCGGCCGAAAAAATAGCGGCCTTTCCACGGTTTGCGCTGCGCTTCGTCGGCACCGGGGATTGCGGTTAAAGGATCGTAGATACTGCTATCGGTTTGCAACTTTTTCGCTTGAGAAAAAACGTTTATCGCGTGTCGCTTCAGAGGATATTGCGCTCCCGTTTGATTTTTATGCAATATGTTTTCCGTGGCGCAGGGAGCGCACAAAGGGCGGCCAGTCGCCGCCGCCCTCTGTACTCCCGGGCTTTGGCCGCCAAAATCGCCACTTCGTGGTTCCTTCGACTTATCCCTACAGGCTTCGGGTCGGGCCGAGGCTGCGTCCCTGCAAGTCACGGCCCTCAGCCCGCATCCATGCGGGCTGCCCCGGCCTTCCGGGAACGTCTCTGCGATTTTGAGGCCCATCAACACCGGCAGTTTCAGCCAGCATGGTGAATAAATTAAAGGCAGGCCGCACAGACCGTAGATACTGTTATCGGCTTGCAATTTTTTTTAGGGTTTTTCCCGGACGCGGCGCGTTGCGCCTTCTCCGGGCTACCAAATCGCAAAGCGCTGTAGCCCCGGTAAGCGGTAGCGCCACCGGGGGTTTTGAGATCGCCAGCACCGGCAGTTTCGGTCAGCATGGTGAATAAATTAAAGGCAGGCCGCACGGACCGTAGGTCGGATAAGCGTAGCGCCATCCGACAATTCTCCCTGCTCTCGCTGGCGTTAGCCGCCATCGGAGAGCGTTGCTGACGCCCTTTGTTTCTGACCGTCACGGACCGTACTGGCGACAAAGGCCAGCACGAACAGCGCGGTAAATAGCACCACGATGGTTGGCGCCGGCGCGCTATCGAGATAAAACGACAGCCAGACGCCCGCCAGCGAACAGCCCACGGCGATTACCGTTGCCAGCAATAATGCGCTGACAAAGCGCCGCGTCAGCAGCAGGGCGATAGCGCCGGGCGCTATCAGCAGCGAAATCGACAGAATAATCCCCACCGACTTTAACGTCGCGACGATAGTCAGCGCGATCATGCACAGCAGACCATAATGCAGCAGCCCGCAGCGCAGGCCGCTGGCTTTGGCCTGATTGGGATCAAAGGCGTGCAGTAAAAAATCGCGCCACTTTAGACCGATAATCAGCGCAATCGCCAGCGCAATCACCGCCGTTTGCCCGATATCGCTGGCGGATATTCCCAGCATATCGCCAAACAGAATATGGTCGAGATGGACCTCGGATTGAATCGCCACGTACAGCACCAGCCCGGCGCCGAACATCCCCGAGAAGACGATCCCCATGATGGTATCGCGCTTGATGCGGCTGTTATCGTCGAGAAAACCGGTGGCGACGGCGCAGAATAAGCCGGCAATAAACGCGCCGATGGCGAAGGGGATGCCGATAATGTAGGCCACCACCACGCCGGGAAACACCGCGTGGCTCATGGCATCGCCCATCAGCGCCCAGCCTTTTAATACCAGAAATACCGACAGCAGCGCGCAGGGGACGGCGACGATCGTCACCACCAGCATCGCGTTGACCATAAACGGGAACTGTAATGGTTCAAGGAGCATCGTTAGCATGAGGCCTCCCTGGCGCGGCGGCGGTTGGCCAGCAGGCCGTGCTTCGGCGCGAAGACAAAGGTAGCTAAGAACAGCAGCGTCTGCGCCACCACGATGATGCCGCCGGTGGCGCCATCAAGGTAGTAGCTCAGCCATGCGCCGAAGAAGCTGGTCAGGCTGCCGATAGCGACGGCAATGGCCAGCAGACACGGGAAGCGGTCGGTTAACAGCCAGGCGGTGGCGCCGGGCGTCACGACCAGACAGATGACCAAAAACGCGCCTACGGTTTGCAGCGCCGCCACGGTGCAGGCGGCCAGCAGGGTGAAAAACAGCAGCTTCAGGCCGCTGGTGTTAAGGCCAATCGAGCGGGCATGGTTCTCATCGAAGAAGGTGACCATCAGGTCTTTCCACTTCAGCAACAGGATCGCCATCGAAATAAAGCCAATTGCCGCCAGCTGGATAATATCCTCCGGAGCGATGGCGAGAATATTGCCGAGAATAATAGTTTGAATGTTCACCGAGGTCGGATTCAGCGACACCATAAACAGACCGATGCCGAAAAACGAGGAGAAAATCAGCCCGATGATGGCGTCCTCTTTAAGCCGCGAACGCTGGTTAAGAAACAGCATGCTGCCTGCCGCCAGGCCGCCGGAGAGAAACGCGCCCAGCGCAAAGGGCAGGCCGAGCATATAAGCGCCGGCGACGCCGGGAACGATCGAGTGGGAGAGGGCGTCGCCAATCAGCGACCAGCCTTTGAGCATCAGGTAGCAGGAGAGAAAGGCGCAGACGCCGCCGACTAATGCCGAGACCCACATCGCGTTGAGCATGTATTGATAGCCAAACGGCTCCAGCAGCCAGCTCATCGTTGGCCCCCCGCCGCGCGATGGCTGATAAACGGCCGCTCATCGTCGGTAATAATGCGCTCTTCCGCGCCGGTGAGCGTGACGTGACGCAACACGCCGCTGAAGGCCAGCTCCAGGTTCTCGGCGGTGAAGGTGGTCTCCGTCGGGCCGCTGGCCAGCACGGTGCCTTTCACCATCACCGTGTAATCGCAAAATTCGCTGACTGAACCGAGGTTATGGGTAGAAACCAGCATGGTACAGCCTTCGTCGCGCAGTTCTCGCAGCAGGGCAATGATCCGCGCCTCGGTCTGCACATCGACGCCGGTAAACGGCTCATCGAGCAGGATCACTTTGCCTTCCTGAGCAATGGCGCGGGCGAGGAACACGCGCTTTTTCTGCCCGCCGGCGAGCTCGCCAATTTGT
>ENA-OQNO01001114-OQNO01001114.1-human-gut-metagenome-genome-assembly--contig:-NODE-1114-length-19506-cov-2.935807_pt1 | contig 19506 bp, 21 predicted proteins | sample MGYA00242629_ERZ504880 | MGnify/ENA primary metagenome ERZ504880 (study PRJEB26092, sample SAMD00036377) | human gut metagenome | host: Homo sapiens | study: EMG produced TPA metagenomics assembly of... | reverse complement strand
GGATATGGAATTTTGGGCTATCCGTAGCCCGTCGGAATAAGAAAGCGAGCGTTGATGATGCAGGAACAACAGGCCGCTGCCAGCCATGGCGTAAGCGGCAATAATCCCCTGGTGACGGCCGCCAACCCATTGCTAAATGCGATCCCCCAGATCCGTCATTCGGTATCGCACGATGACCAGGCCGGTTTGCGCCAGCGTTTGATTGATGAAATCCGCCGTTTTGAAGTGCGCGGTCAGCAGGCGGGGTTACCCTACGAAGTGATAGTCGGCGCCCGTTACTGCCTGTGTACCGCACTGGACGAGGCGGCGGCCTTGACGCCATGGGGGAGTAGCGGCGTCTGGTCGGGCAGCGGTCTTTTAGTGACCTTTCATAACGAAACCTGGGGCGGGGAGAAGTTCTTCCAGCTGCTTGCGCGCCTGTCGCAGAATCCGCGTGAACACATCAATCTGTTGGAACTGATCAACTACTGCTTATTGCTCGGCTTTGAAGGGCGTTACCGGGTAATGGATAACGGCCGCACGCAGTTGGAAACCATCAAGCAGCGCCTGTGGCAGATGATTTGCGGCGTACGCGGCGGTTACGCGCCGCCGTTATCGGTTCACGGCGAGGATCGCCCGGTGCTGCGTAAACTGTGGCGTCCGGTGGTGCCGCTGTGGGCCTGCGTCGCGCTGGCGGGGTTCGCCGCCTGTCTGTTCTATATCATTCTTAACTGGCGGCTTGGCGATGCCACCAACCCGGTATTAGCGAAAATTTACCAGACGCCGTTGCCGGAAGCGTCGATTGCTCAGCCGGCGGAAAAATTGCCGGCGGTACTTAACCTGCGAGGTTTTCTGCGCCCGGAAATTGCCGAAGGGCTGGTTGCGGTCCGTGACGAAGCGGACCGCAGCGTGGTGATCCTCAAAGGCGACGGGCTCTTTGCTTCGGCCTCAACGGTGGTGCGCGATCGCTACGACCCGGTAATTGACCGTATTGCGCAAGCGATGAACAACGTCAGTGGCCGCATTCTGGTGGTCGGCTATAGCGATAACGTGCCTATCCGCAGCGCGCGCTTTGCCTCGAACTACGAGCTGTCCCTGGAACGCGCGCGTTCGGTACAAAAACAACTGCAAAATCATCTGACGCAGCCCGAACGCGTAAAAGCCGAAGGGCGAGGGGAAATGAACCCCATCGCGCCGAATACCACTCCTGAGAACCGTGCCCGTAACCGCCGTGTGGAAATTACTCTGCTGGTGTCGCCCGATAATACCCGGGCTGAGCTGAACGGATTGCCCCAAGGAAATTAAGGATGCTGACACTTCTGCTTTCCATACTGACCAACCGGCTGCTGTGGGGTTTTCTCGGCGCCACGGCGGTGGCGGCCGTCATCTGGATGATTGGCCCGCTATTGTCGATTGTCGATACCCGGCCGCTGGAATCGGAACAAAACCGCGTTATATCTATTGCGCTGGTGTACCTCATCTGGGCGCAAAGCCACATTCTGCCGCGTCTGTACAACGCCTGGCTCAACCGCAAGCTGATGGATAACCTGAAGGAAGAAACACCGAAGGGCAACGAGCCGCAGCAGCGCCTCAATAGCGAAGACCAGATCCTCGCCGATCGCTTTGATGAAGCCGCGCAAATGTTGAAAAAAGCGCACTTCAGCAAAACCGGTAATGGTCAGTGGACCCAGCGGTTTAGCACCCACTATCTGTATCAGCTGCCGTGGTATGTGATTATTGGCGCATCTGGCTCCGGTAAAACCACCGCCTTAGCCAACTCCGGGCTGCAGTTTCCGCTAGCCGACCGCTTCGGTAAAACGGCGTTACGCGGCATCGGCGGCACGCGCAACTGTGACTGGTGGTTTACCAACGAAGCCGTGCTGCTGGACACCGCCGGGCGCTATACCACCCAGGAGAGCGAGCAGGCGCAGGACGCCAGCGAGTGGCTGAAGTTTATGGGGTTATTGCGTAAATACCGCCGCCGCCAGCCGATTAACGGCGTTATCGTCACGGTAAGTATCTCCGATCTGTTAACACAATCGACGGAGGCCTCGCGGCAGCAGGCGGTTAATCTGCGCCAGCGTCTCTCTGAACTACATGAACAATTGGGTATTCGTTTCCCGGTATACGTACTGGTGACGAAGGCCGATCTGCTTAAAGGCTTCCGCGCCTGGTTTGCCGGTTACGACAAGGCGCAGCGCGATCAAATCTGGGGCTTCACTTTCCCGTGGGAACAGGCAAGCCTTGCCGACTTCGATCTGATGGGCCGTTTTACCCAGGAGTTTGCGTTACTGCAACAACGGCTAGAAGCCGGGCTACCGGATACGATGCTGCAAGAGCATGATGCCAAAACCCGCGCCGAAGCCTGGCTGTTCCCGCAAGAGTTTGCGGCGTTGCGACCGCTGTTAGCGGACTATCTTAGTACCGTTTTTGCCCGCTCTAACTTTGAAACCGAGTTTTCACCGCGCGGTATTTATTTCGCCAGCGGCACCCAGGAAGGGTTACCGTTCGACCGCGTGATGGGCGAACTCAATCGCGCGCTGTCTTTGCCGCAGGGAAATGAAAACGACAACTGGGACTCGGTCAGTAAAGAAGCGCCGATCCCCGGCGCCAAGGGCCAGAGTTATTTCATTAAAAACCTGCTGCAAAACGTGATTTTCCAGGAAGCCGGCATCGCCGGGCAGAACCGCTGGTGGGAACTGCGTAACCGCGCGGCGATCTGGTCAGGCTATGCGGCGCTCGCGGCGCTGTTAATCATTTCATGCGTACTGTGGCTGACCAGCTACGGCAAAAACAAGGCCTACCTGCAAGAAGTCTCGGCGAAGGTGCCGCAGGTTGAGCAGCAGAGCAAAGCGCTGCAAAACCCCGAGCAGCGCGATCTGTTCGCCATGCTGCCGCTACTCAACGGCCTGCTGGAATTGCCGAAGAGCGCCGATTTTGACGTCAACGACCCGCCGGTTAGCCGCCGGATGGGGCTCTATCGCGGAAATGATGTCAGCGACGCCTCGCCGACGCTGTATCAAAAAGCGCTGCAGCAAATGCTGCTACCGGATGTCGCCATGCGTATCACTACCTGGTTGCGCAACGATAATGGCAGTGACGCCGAATATAGCTACGAGGCGTTAAAAGCCTATCAAATGCTCTATCAGCCCAAGCAGTATGACGGCAAGTTTTTACTCTCCTGGGTGATGCTTAACCTGCAGCGTAACCTGCCGCAAAACGTGACGCAGGCGCAGCTACGACAGCTGGAAGGGCATCTGGTCCAGCTACTGGAACCGCAAATCCAGTCCTCGCCGTATGCCAAAGACGATGCGCTGATCGCCCGCGAACGGGCGTTGATTAACCAGCAACCGCTCTCCTCAAGAGTGTATGGTCGGCTGAAACGTCTGCTTGAGCATGACGACAATCTGAAAGCGGTCTCGCTGGCGACGCTCGGCGGGCCGCAGAGCGAACTGGTGTTCTCGCGTAAAAGCGGTACACCGATCGCAGAAGGCGTGCCAGGGCTGTACACGCCAGATGGCTACTGGCAGGTGTTCAATAAACAGATCGATAACGTGACCAGCGCGCTGCATGAAGATGATATTTGGGTGCTGGGCGCCGCCAGCGCGTCGGAAGATAAGCAGCAAACCGATAACGCCGTCCGCCAGCTCTATATGCGTGATTTTATCGCCAACTGGGATCGCTTCCTCGCCGATATTCAGCTCAACAATAGCGCCGATCTGTCATCGCGGATCAACACCGCGCGCCTGCTTTCCGCCAGTAACTCGCCGCTGCGCCGGCTGGTTATCAGCCTGAGCCAGGTGCTGAACCTGGCGCGCGCTGAGCCGGATACGGTTAAAAGCGAAAGTTCAGCCGAGCAGGGCAACCGTGCGACCCGAACGCTGGAAGCGCTTTTTCGCCATGATGAGGGCGGCGCAACCCAGGGCGCGGCGCTTAGCCAGACGCCGGAACAGCTGGTAACCGAACACTACGCGCCGCTGATCGAGCTGGCGCAGCCGTTGGAAAAGGGCGGCAAAACGATTGTGTTTGACGACTTCCTCAAACAGATCGACGAACTTTATCGCTACTTGACCGCGGTACAGGATGCCGCCAACAGCGGTATGCAACCGCCGGGCGGCGATGCGATTAGCCGTCTGCAGGCCAGCGCCGGGCGCTTACCGGGCGGCCTGCAAACCATGTTCAGCAAAATGGCGGTCGGCGCCAGCAGTGATACCCAGCGCCGCGATCTCGATAACGTACGTAAACGGATTAACGTGGAAGTCGGCGGATTCTGCCGCCAGGCTATCGCCGGGCGCTATCCGCTGGTTCGCAGCGCCAGAAGCGAAGTCACGCCGGACGATCTGGCGCGTATGTTCGCGCCGGGTACCGGCATGATGGATACCTTCTTCCGTGACAACCTGACCAATAAAGTCGATACCACGCAATCAAGCTGGCGTTTTATGCCCGGCATCGATGGCAAAACGTTGCCGGGTAGTGAAGGGTTATTAAGGCCTTTCCAGCAGGCGCAATCGATCCGCGACGCGTTCTTTGCCAATGGCGCGACCACGCCGTCATTTAAAGTGACGGTGCGCACCATCAGCATGGACAACCGGATCCTCAACCTGACGCTGGATGTTGATGGCCAGCAGTTGCGCTACAGCCACGGTCCGCAGGCGGTGCAAATGATGAGCTGGCCAGGGCCGGGCGGCACCAATCAGGTGCGTATGCAACTCGGTCTGGCCGATGGTACCACCTCGACGCTGGTGACCAGCGGCTCATGGGCGCTGAACCGCTTTTTTGATAAAGCGCGCACCGCGCCCGGCAGCAGCAGTTTGAGCCGTCAGGCAACGTTTAACGTCGATGGTTATCAGGTCACGCTGGAGTTTGCGCCGAACAGTATTCGCAATCCGTTCCAGCTTCCCCGTTTCTCATGTCCATAACCGCAAGGAAAGCCGAATGACTCACGCCCCTGCGATGAGCTGGTACGGGAAACTCCCCAGTACCGGCGATTTTTTACAACGTCGATTTCCGGACATGCTGGTTCGCCAGTGGTCGCAAGGGTTTCAGGTGGGGCTGTTGGCCTGGCAACAGGAGCAACAGCGTAGCGGCGAACGCCAGTTCAGCAACGCGCCGGTGTGGAATTTTATCGTCCCGCCGATGTTGAGCGGCCAGATGGTACAGATGGGGTGTCTGATCCCCGGACGCGATCGGGTAGGCCGGCAGTATCCCATCTGCGCGCAAATGGCCTTCAACCCGCTGGAGTGGTCGCCTTCAATCCTCACTCAGGCCGGTGAGTGGTATCAGCAGGTGGGCAGAACGCTGCTGCATGCGGTACGTAATGGCTTTTCCGCTGAACAACTTGACCAGGCGCTACTCGCCATTCCGGCACCAAAGCTGGTAGAGGCGGAAAAGCGTTCGGAAATACTCGACGTGATTGGCTATCAGCAAGATGGGCAAAGCTCCCTTGGCTGGCAGCAGGCGGCGGACTGTTTTGATCCGCAGCGTCAGACCAGTTTTTGGTGGACCAACCGCGCCGATGGTTATCCGCTCTATACCCACGTCCATAGCGGTAATTTGACCGGCCAGCTGTTCACGCTGCTGTTTGATCCCGCCGGGGGCGCGAGACCGGGCCGTCACGGTCTGTATCCGCCGATGTTTGAATAAGCAGGTAGGCCATGAATATTGATGAATTCCTTGCTCCGGTTAGCGCGGAGCAGCCCTGCGGTGAAAACCTCGAATATGACGCCGATTTCCAGGCAATGGAACAAGCGATGCAGGGTAAAGCCGAGCAGCAGTTCGGCGACACCATTATCCCGGCGGAACCCGCTGACTGGACGACGGTAGAAAAGCTGGCGGCTGGGCTACTTAGCCGCACCAAAGATTTGCGCGTCATGCTGGCGCTGACTCAGGCGTGGACAAAACGCCGCGGTCTGAGTGGTTACGCGGATGGCCTGCTGCTGGTGCAACAGGCGCTGTCGCTTTACTGGCAGCCTATCTATCCGCTGCTGGAAGAGTATGGCGAAACTGATCCGTTTTACCGCATCAATGCGCTCGCGGGGCTAAGCGATAAATCAGCACTGACCAGCGCGTTACGCAATGCCGTGCTGTTACGCAGTAATGGCGATGAACTGCTATTGCGCGATGCGCAGGCGCTGCTCGATGGCAGTAAAACCGAATGCGCGGATTATCCCGGCGGCCGTTCGCGATTGATTGATGAACTGGCCCGCGGCGGACAGCCGGGGATAGACGCCATCCTCGCCATTCACCAGCGCTTGCAGACCATCCGCGAAATATTAAGCGATTGTCTGGGTGAAAGCGGCGTGCCGGAAATGGAACAACTGCAGAAGACCGTCGGTATTGTCGCCGGCGCCTGCCAGATAACCGATATTTCGTCCTTTCACGCGTCCCGCGAGGAGAGTGCCGTGAGTGAACATCAAGCGATTCCCGACGCGCTTGCGCCGTCTGCCGTTGACTGGCGCAGCGCGCAAATCAGCAGCCGCGCCGAGGCGCAGCAAATGCTGGAAAAAGTAAAACAGTACTTCGCCCAGCACGAACCGAGTCACCCCGCGCCGCTGATGATTGAACGGGTACAGCGGCTGATTGAGCTGGATTTTATGGACATCATCCGCGATTTAGCGCCGGACGGCGTTCATCAACTGGAAAACATTTTTGGACGTCGCGACTGACGCGTCCGGACATTATGGCGACAGGCATAAGGTCTGGCGCTCAACCTTTACCGCGCATCTTCGATGGAGAACATCATGGCAATAAGTAAAAGTGGGCAGAAATTTATCGCACGCAACCGTGCGCCCCGCGTACAGATCGAGTACGACGTAGAGATTTATGGTGCGGAACGCAAAATCCAGCTTCCGTTTGTAATGGGGGTGATGGCGGATCTGGTGGGTAAACCGCTCGACAATCAACCGGCGGTCGATGAACGTAAGTTCCTCGACATCGACATTGATAACTTCGACGAACGTATGAAAGCGCTGAAACCGCGCGTCGCTTTCCAGGTCGACAATACGCTGACCAACGAAGGCAAACTGAACGTCGATTTAACCTTCGACAGCATGGATGACTTCCTGCCGGATGCCGTGGCCCGCAAAGTGGAGCCGCTAAACAAACTGCTGGAAGCCCGTACCCAGCTTTCGAATCTGCTCACCTATATGGACGGCAAAAACGGCGCGGAAGAGCTGATTGCCAAAATTTTGCAGGATCCGACGCTGCTCAAATCGTTGAGCCAGATGCCGAAACAAGATGACAGTGCGAAAGGTAGCGAGGAGTAATCGATGAGCAACCCGACTCAACAAAATGAGCAGCAGTCCAGCCAGGCCTTTAGCCAGGATGAATTCAGCGCGCTGCTGAACAAAGAGTTTCGCCCGAAAACCGACCAGGCGCGTTCCGCCGTTGAGAGCGCGGTAAAAACCCTCGCGCAGCAGGCGCTGGAAAACACCGTCACGTTTTCCAACGACACCTATCGCACCATCCAGAACCTGATTGCCGGTATCGATGAACAGCTGTCGCGCCAGGTGAATCAGATCCTGCATCATGATGAGTTCCAGAAACTGGAAAGCGCATGGCGCGGCCTGAGCTACCTGGTCAACAACAGCGAAACCGACGAGATGCTGAAAATCCGCTTTATGAGCATCTCCAAGCAGGAGCTGGGGCGCACTCTGAAGCGTTACAAAGGGGTGGGCTGGGACCAGAGCCCGATCTTTAAGAAAATTTATGAGCAGGAGTACGGCCAGTTTGGCGGCGAGCCATTCGGCTGCATCGTCGGCGATTACTATTTCGACCATAGTCCGCAGGATGTGGAATTACTGGGCGAAATGGCGCGAATCGGATCGGCTGCGCATTGTCCGTTTATTACCGGTACCGCACCGGAAGTGATGCAGATGGAGTCCTGGCAGGAGCTGGCGAACCCGCGCGACCTCACCAAAATCTTCCAGAATACCGAATACGCTGCCTGGCGTTCGCTGCGCGAGTCGGAAGACGCGCGTTATCTGGGGCTGGTGATGCCGCGCTTCCTGTCGCGTCTGCCTTACGGGATTCGCACCAACCCGGTGGACAGTTTTGATTTTGAAGAGCAGACCGACGGCGCGGATCACAACAACTACGCGTGGGCTAACTCGGCGTATGCGATGGCGGCGAACATTAACCGCTCGTTCAAAGAGTTTGGCTGGTGCACCTCCATTCGCGGCGTGGAATCCGGCGGCGCGGTGGAAAATCTGCCTTGCCACACCTTCCCGAGCGACGATGGCGGCGTGGACATGAAGTGCCCGACCGAGATCGCCATCAGCGATCGCCGCGAAGCGGAGTTGGCGAAAAACGGCTTTATGCCGCTGATCCATCGCAAAAACTCCGACTTTGCCGCCTTTATCGGCGCGCAGTCGTTGCAGAAACCAGCGGAATATCATGATGCCGACGCCACGGCCAACGCCCGTCTGGCTGCGCGTCTGCCGTACTTGTTCGCCTGCTGCCGTTTTGCTCACTACCTGAAGTGCATTGTGCGCGACAAAATCGGCTCCTTCCGCGAGCGCGATGACATGGAACGCTGGCTGAACGACTGGGTGATGAACTATGTCGATGGCGATCCGGCTAACTCGTCGCAGGAGACCAAAGCGCGCAAACCGCTGGCGGCCGCTGAAGTGCAGGTAGCGGAGATCGAAGACAACCCGGGTTACTACACCGCGAAGTTCTTCCTGCGTCCGCACTACCAGCTGGAAGGGCTTACCGTGTCGCTGCGTCTGGTTTCCAAGCTGCCGTCGCTGAAAACCAAGGAAGCGTAATATGATGCCGCCGGGAGGCGACTCCCGGCAGGTACAACGCCATGGAAGAAGGTAAAGAAATGAAATTATTACCACTCTGCACGCTGGGACTGCTCACGGTGCTGACGCCATTTACTGTCGTCCAGGCGGCTGATGATTCCGCCAATTTACTGCGCGATCCCAATCAACTATCACGTAATGATGTGCGGTTGAGCGGCGAAAAGTTTCTCAAGGCCTGGCTGGCGCAAGACAATACCCAGCAGCAGTTAAAGGCCAATATGTATCTCCTTGGCGCGATGGATGCAACAGAAGGTAAAGCCTGGTGCGGTTATCAGCAGGCACTGCCGGGATCGCTTCGAGAAAGCGTCTACAGCTATTTCAAAAAGCTGCCCGACGAGCGTAAAAAACAGCCTGCGGCGATGCTGATTACCGAAGCGTTGGCGAAGGAGTTGCCTTGCAAACAGGGAGCGACGTCATGAGGCTTCCCTGGCGACAACATGATGAATTTTGGGAATAGAGGTAGCAACCAAAGCCAATTTTTGGGAGTTGCTATGAACAGAATCATTACCAGTTTGCTGCTTGCTAGCAGTGCGTCGGCTTATGCCGGGGACTACCCGGTATTGTTTGTTAAACAGGTACCTTATAAGCAGGTTGTTAAAGACGTGGTTTTATCCCGCTGTCTGGCGCAGGTAGCCGATGATAAAAGTCAGTTTTCTGTGGATGCTGCGCGCAGTAGCAATGCGTTGCTGGAGTGGGTGCCTTTCGATATTGAAAACGGTAATGACAAAATTAACGCCATTATTACTAAATACAAAAGTGCTACCAATGGCTTTCATTCCGAGAGACAACCCGCAATTCAGGGCGTCACTTTGAATTGTTTGCGCCTTTATCATAGTACGGAACTGGATAAATTAACTTCGCAGATAATCATCGGTGATCCTAATAAAACCTGGAGTCAGGATAACTAGCATTAATTTCAACTTTGCATTCCTGCTATTCAATGGAAAATTATGTTGAGATATATAATTAACGACAGGGATATTCAAATTTGGGAATGAGTACGCCGAAACAAATCGCCGATGGTATGTTGAAAATTTTTGACTCTGGCAAAAAAAGCAGTATTGAGATTTTTGCTAACAGCACGATTAGTGGCTTCATGTCTATTCCAGAAGATCTTTGGATGTTGTCTAAAGATTTTCTAGACTCTGATCATCGCTGGCGCAATGAAACAGATAAAATCAGGCTTATCAGCCTCATTAAAAAAGGTGTAACTTCAGAAGAAGTACGTAGATTAGTGAATGTGGTGATAAAACGTTATTTATGTGGTCTTTCTGAAGAACAATCGAGAGAACTTCTGATAAAAATTGGGGGTTCGCAAGTTGGTGGCATTGCTTTCAAAATGGCATTTGTGAACGAGTTGGTTTCGTTGTTTGTTTCTAAAATAATTCCTCGTTTTTTAGTGTCCGTAGGTGTGACTGGAGTATTAAGTGTGGGGGCGTCTATTTCGAGGTCCATTTATACATCATATGAGCTACGCAATTTAAACAAAGAGATTTATAATCAATTGCGAGGAATTGGTGATTTAGATTTATTATATTTTCTGGTTGAGGATAATATTAAGCCATTTATCATTGCAATCAACTACCAACAAGCTCATGGCGCTATAGATAAAGAAATATTCAACCATTTCCTATCAGGAGTTGGTCGTGTTAAATAAAATCATTAAATACTTATGTGTTTATATTCTTTTGATTTTTTCATTTATTCTATTTTTTACAACTCTAGGTTATTATATTTTTGTATGTGACTGGGGTGGTGATATTATAGTGCTGGCGAAAAATGTGTTTCTTTTGATGTTGCTTATTATCGCATCTCTCGCCATATACTATTTCGCAGAGAGGGCAAAATCAAAGTTGTGATGCGCGATACAATTTGATTAAAATACGAACCCCCATAAAAACAAGGGCGGTGAAGATTATTTTTCCGACAAGTAACCCAATATTTATTGCATTGAATGATTCAAGCGAAATAATATACCATAATGATTGAAGGATATTGATAAGAGAAAATATGCCAATGATTGAAAGTATCATTATCAATGCTACCGATAGCGCTTTTTTCATTCATTAATCCTTTTTTCGCTGTAGTTGGTTGGATTTATTCTAGATTAACCAGGCATTAGTTGTCTAGCACCTGTCCGAAATACTGAGCGACAGAAGGGAACTTAGAGTAGTTGCTGTCATAATGCGGCTATTCTGAAGTGGTCTGTACGGTTTAACTCGTCAGGCTTGAGGCAATAGTAAAATATGGATGGTTTTATTCAGCCCCATGCTTTCCTGTTTGCCATATAAGTGCTTTTTCGAAAGCAATAATTTTCATTAACGAAGAGTAGATATTATGGCTATTGATATGTTTCTGAAGGTCGAGGGTGTAACCGGTGAATCAAAAGATTCTAATCACACCGGTTGGACTGATATTACCTCTTTTTCCTGGGGCGCATCCCAGCCGGGTAATATGAGCGTGGGCGGCGGTGGCGGTGCGGGTAAAGTGAATTTCAACGACCTGCACGTAAATGCGCTGATCGACAAATCCACTACCGCGATTCTGAAGCACTGCTCCAGCGGCAAGCACCTGACCAAAGTTGAACTTTCGGTCTGCAAAGCCGGTGGTCAGCAGGTTGAATATGCGCGAATCACCCTCGAAGATGTACTGGTGACTTCCGTGCAGTACACCGGCGCCGATAACGGCGACACCGTTGGCGTAACCTATGCCTTCCAGGCGGCGAAAGTGAAGCAGCAGTACTGGGAGCAGACTTCCGCTGGCGGTAAAGGGGCAGAAAGCAGCGCCGGCTGGAATATCAAAGAAAATAAAGAAGCGTAATTATATTGCTTTAACCGAACCGGGGTGTATTCTCTGGTTCGGTTTAATTCACCAGGGACTAAGTAAATGAAGGGGCAATCAAACCTATTACCAGGTTACTGTATTGTACAGCAGCCGGGAACATTGGATTTTCAAGCTCGCTTATTATTCAATAATATCAATTGTGAATCCGCCCGTTACTTTATGCAGCTTAATAGTGATACACAGTGGTTAAAGCCTGGGTAAATAATGGTCATTAATGACCCGAGTAATCAAAATGCATTGCAATTACAGGCTTTAAAACTTGCAAAGTGTAATGTTAATGGTGTTATGGCTGGGTTGAACTCAGATGAAGCGGTTTTTTTGAATCAGCACTTTGGTACTATAGCAGCATTAACTAATGTTATGGATAAATCTCTTGGAATTATTTCTGATGCTGGTGAAAGGTATTTCACGGAAATAGAGAGAAAATTAAAAGAAATAGAACTGGCTTATCAAAGGCAATATAGAACCCAAGGGGTTTTAATCGGACAGCAATTTTTCATTGAACGACATAGACTTTTCTCAGAGCTAAACGTACTATTAAACAAGTTATCCAGGTTAACGCTAAAAATAAAGCCATACAATAATCTAAGACATGCACTTGGTTTATCAAGTAAAGCCATTGTCCATGAATGGAGTACGGTAGGAGTTGGTTCTATTCGTGGTTATTCGACATATGTTAATAATGCTGCAAAAGCTGCTCTAAAATAGCTGTAAAAAAATATAGCCAATTTAGTGCAAGTCTTGCTGGTGGCATTTATGGAGGTAAATATGGAGCAATGGCTGGAGCTGGTGTATGTGTGACCTTCGGCATTGCTACTGGTGGTCTCGGGTTACTCGCATGCTCTATTGCTGGGGCCGCAGCAGGTGGTTATATTGGTGGTGAAATTACTGATGGGGCTACCGAATATATCATGGATAAATTACTGTGAATTTAGAACTATTATTGTTAACTCTTGTTGTAATATTATTTCTCATTGTTGTGGTAATGGATCTACTTAGCTCACGGTTTTTTAAAAAACATGAGAATGATTACAATCATCTTCTTTCTGAATATCGACGAAAAGGATACGACCTTGACCTCGTGACAAATTACGCATCATTTTTTGGTTCATTCGCAAACTATCAAAAAATAATTTGGTTTATTCGTCTTCGTAAAGGCGTAAAAATGAAATTCACCAATGTGCGTTATGTGCAAAGTGAAGCTTATGAATATATACGAAATTTGCCAGATGGCGAGTTTGACTGGATGTTGAAATTACATCGGTATTATATAATTCAGGCATGTGTTTTCACTTTATGGATTGTGATTGGTCTAATTTTTATAAGTTATATTGAATAGTTTTTCTCAATTCGCTTTAGTGTCGGGTTAGTCATTTCCACTTGATGAGTGTTAATTTCACATACTGAAATACAAAGCTTCACATAGTGTGGGTATATGTTTACAGATAAAGCCCTAAGCTATATTATGGATATGATTTACATACTCTTCTTGTTTGTGTTTTTTATCTCTATTATTTTTTCTTTTTTATTTTATCGCCGTCACACGAAGCAAGTGGAAGCAATGTGCCTATTACTCGCGAAAGCGGGAGTGCTTAGTGCTCAGGATTATGAGTTTTGGCAGCGGTTAGGATTCTGGGGGTTTAGTTTTCGCGTGGCAATGGTTTCACGAATTCATAATGGCAAGCCAGTTAAATTGAGTAATGCCAAAATATTGGATGCCAGGGAAGGTCAGCGTTGCATCGCAAACTTCGAACTCGACTGGATTCGTAATTATTATAAATGCGTTACTATAATGGCTATTGAGTTCTTAGTGCTTCTGGTATGGACGCTTATGCGTTAACTAAAATGTCTATTGTTAGTTATCACCTCATCATTTCTTCAGTTTTGTTTGTTGCAGTATTTGTAACGTTGATTATCTATCATGGTTATTATAAAAAACACGATCAGGAGTTAGCTGGCGCTTTCGAATTATTACGGCGGAACGGTTTTCTTGATTACCAGGATTATTATTTATATGAAAAGCTGGGGTTACCCGGTTTCGGTTTTCGAGCATCATTAATGGCCGCAATTCTTAAGGAGAAAAAGATAAAAAGAAAAGGGGGCGGTTGGCTTAAGCCTGGGGCGAGTCAGCTAGTCAGAGAATACTATGACATTTCCTGGCTACAGAATTTTCAGCGCCTGACTTGGTTAATGTTATTTTTATTTGCGGTGATGTTCGTCCTGGCCTTGCTGGGCGATAATTAGTTCACTAAATTTACTTCTCTTTTTTCTAAATGACTCAATAACTCGCCCGCAAACGCCGCCGTTCTTATTTCGAGAGCGGCAGCGTTTGTGCGCCAATCATATCAGCAGGAATAGGCTATGCGATTCACGATTATTTCGACCAAAGCCGGTCATCAGCCCCCACAGGGCAGCTGTGACTTTTACGCGCCGGGCGGTACCATTGGGCGCGGCACGGACAATAACCTGGTGCTGCCGGATGACGACCGCGCCATTTCTCGCCTACAGGCCATCGTTCACGTGGCGGCAGACGGCGAGTGCAAAATTACCAATCGCGGCAACGTGACGCGGGTGGTACTCAACGAGATCCCGCTGGAGCGGGGGCGTCAGGTTGAACTCCAGGATGGCGATATCCTCGCCATTGACGACTATCGCATCGAAGTCAGCGATCTGCTGCAGGATAGCCAACCGATAAGCCGAATGGCGGCGAGCGGTCAGCCGCCTGTCACTACGAAACCGTCGACACCAGCGCCATCCGCAGCGCCCACCGTGGCGGAAGCCGCGCCAACCGCGGTACCGTCAGAAATCTGGGATAGCCTGATGCAGGAATTCTCGATTGCCGACAGCATCTCCAGCAGCCGGGCTAAGCCGCAGGCCGATAATGCGCCGAATCCCTTCGCTGAGCCGAAGCCTGCTGAACGTAATCCGGAAGATCCGCTGGCGATGTTCGCTGATAGTGAACCTCTGTTTGAGCGCCCGCCGGTGGCGACGGACGACCTGTTTGCCGATGACACCCCATTTGATCGCGACAGTATTTTTGCCGACGTTACGCCAACGACGCTGGTGCCGCCAGTTGAAAAACCGGCTCAGCCTGTCGCCGATGAGCCGCAGGCAGAATTGGATCCGCTGGCGCTCTTTGGCGGCGACGCCAGCGCCAAAACCGCGCGTCATGACGATCCGCTGGGGCTAATGGGCGGCGCGCCGCTGACATCGGTAGATGCCTTCAGCAACGAAGAGCCTGCTAAAACGGTTGCCGACGAGCCTGATGCCGCTTTTGATTCGCCATTATTGATGGCCCAGCCGCCGCAGGAGCCGCCCGCTGCAGCGCGTGAAGAAGCGCCGGAAATAACCTTACCGACGCCGCAGGCCGTGGCGCGGCAAGCCGCCCAAACGCCAAAAGGGCGCTTGCGTATCGATCCCGTACGTCATGAACATCAGGCGACCAGCACGCCGCAGCCGGGTAACGGCGAAGTGCTGCAGGGAGAGCTACTGGAAGCCTTACTGGAAGGCATGGGGCTCGGCGATATGCAGCCGGTGCCGCAGTTCGACAAAGAGAATATGCGGCAGCTTGGTCAAATGCTGAGCATGTTCTCGCAGGGAACCGTCGCGCTGCTCTCTTCGCGTTCGATCCTCAAACGCGGCGTCAAAGCCGATATGACCATGGTACTGGACGACGCCAATAACCCGTTCAAGCTGTTGCCTTCCGGGAAAACCGTGCTGATGCAGATGTTCGGCGCGCGGATGCCGGGCTTTATGCCGCCGAAAAAATCGGTACGCGAGGCGTTGATTGACCTGCAGGCCCATCAGTTAGGGATGATCTCGGGGATCCGCGCCATTATTGCCGCGATGCTGCAGTCCTTTAATCCCGAGCAGCTGGAAGAAGAGGCTAAGCGCGATGGCCATACTTCGCGCCTGGCGCTTCCGGCCAGCCGCAAAGCGGCGTTATGGGACTATTTTGTCCGTACCTACGGCGAAACCGCCGGGGAAATTGAAGACGATTTCCACACCCTGTTTGGCGAAGCGTTCCTCTATGCCTATGACATGGAAGTGAATCAGTACAAAGACTCACAGAGCGGATCGGAAGAATAATGGACATTACCACGGCTTCTCTTTCCCGCCAGGGAACGCGCGCCAGCAATCAGGATCAGACCGGCGAATGCGTGGGTGAGCGCTCCGCCTGCTTTGTGGTCTGCGACGGCATTGCCGGGTTGCCCGGCGGCGAGGTGGCGGCGGAACTGGCGCGCAACGCGATTCTGGATCAGTTTGACGGCGATAATCATCTGAACGCCCAGACCATTCGCCAGTATGTACAGCAGGCCAACGGCGCCATTCTCCAGCAACAGCAGGCGACGCCGGATTATCGGCGAATGGGCACTACTCTGGTGAGCCTGTTTATCGATCGCGATTATAAGCTGGCCTATTGGGCCCACGCCGGTGATAGCCGGTTATACCTGTTTCGCCGCGGCTGGCTGTACCACGTCACCACTGACCACAGTCTGGTCCAACAGATGAAAGATGCCGGACATCAGACCGACGATATTAACAGCAACCTGCTGTACCGGGCGTTAGGCATGGCCAGCGACGGTGCGGAAGCCAGCTATAGCGATGTGGTGCCGGTAGAAGATGGCGATGCCTTTTTGCTCTGTACCGACGGTTTCTGGCACGGCGTCGGCGAAGAGCAGATGAAATCCTCCCTGCAGATGGTCAACACCCCGCAGGAGTGGTTAACCCTGATGAATCAGTATCTTCAGAGAAACAATGACGGCGACCAGGCCTCGCAGGACAACTACAGCGCCGTCGCGGTATGGATGGGCAGTCCGGAAGAGGCGACGCTGCTGCACTCGCTGGCCGACGCCGCGCAATTTTTCCCCCTGCGGGATTGAGACAGGCTAAGAAGGATTTTTATGAAACATTGGATATTGGGTGCGGCACTATTTGCCGCCACCGGCGTCGCGCAGGCGGAAAACTACCGTATCGTGCAATCGCCTTCGCAAAAACTGGATGTCTGGATCGATAACATCAAGGGCAATACCGCGCAGAGCTGGTGCGCTAATGAAGTGGCGCTACGCATCGTCGCCAATGGCAATAAGAACGTCAAGATACTGGATAACTTCCTGCCGCGCGTCGGCGCGTTAATGGAGCATCAGTGTTCGCGTTTACAGCAGCTGAACTGGACGCTGGTTGACGCTAACAATGGGCATATCGCCCAGGGGAGCGCGGCGAAAAACAAAAAATGGGCGGTAAAAGTCGCGCCCGCCGAGACCGCCGCGGCGGCGGAAAAGCCCGTCGCGCCAGCCTGGCTGCCGCCGGAAGAGAAGGCGGAAAAACTGTCTCCCGCCGCCGACCGCACGCCGTGGCAGGAGTTCACATTGCAGGGCGGCTGTCGACTGCGCACCTTCTGGCAGGAAAACGCCGCCGCCTTATTCATCCCCGCCGTTGAATCCGGTAGTTGCGAAAAGGGCGGCTGGCTGAGCGGTCGCACCGTCATCACTCAATCCGTTAACGGTAAAGAAAAGCAGAGCACCGTGACCTTCGTACATGGTTTCCCGGTCCTGGGTCTCAATGCCGCCGCTGACCCCAATAAACTTCTGATCACCGCGGTCAATAATCAACGCATGGTAGTCAGCAATGAAAACGCTCAACAAAGCTGGATGATCCTGCCCTATGTCGCCGGGCAAAACGGTTGGCAGATGACCGGCACGCTGGCTATCGAAATGTCCCAGGAACTGGCCAACGATCCGTCGCGTCTACAGGCGCGGATAGAGGCGGCGCGTAGCGTCTGGACGCCGTGGCTGGCGCCAGATATTAAACTCTACGTTGTGCTTATCGACGGCCTGCACCCGCTGCTGCGTAACCCGGCGGCCGGCGCATGGCGCGCGGCAAACTAAGGAGCGACGATGAACACGCTATATCAACAGCTGGCTGGCGAAAGCGTCGGCGCGGCGCTGCAGCGCCTGGAAAGCGAGATCAAAAGCCGTCCCGCCGATGCCGATTTACGAGCGGCGTTCGTCCAGTATCGAGGTCTGAGCGGTAACTGGACGCGCGCGTTGGCGCAGCTAAAAAGCTGGCTGGCGCTGAAGCCGCAGGCCCGGCCAACGGTCACCCTGCTGGAACAGAGCATTCAGGGCGAGCAGCAGCGCGATGCGGTATTTGCCGGCAGCGCCCGCCCGCAGATGCCGGACAGCCAGTGGCCGTGGCTTTCTGCGCTGGCCTCCGCGCTTTGTTCCGATTCAGAAACCGCCCAGCGACAGCGGCTCGCCGCCTTTGAACAGGCGCCCCTTAATCCTGGCAATCTCAATCAGGCGGATACCCCCGCGGCCGCTTTTCACTGGTTGATGGACGGTGACGCGCGTCTGGGCCCGGTTTGCGAACTTATCGTCAATGGCCGGTATTGCTGGCTGCCGTTCGCCGCTATCGCCGAAATTCGTTTTCAGGCCCCGGCGAGTGTCACCGATCTGGTGTGGCGCCATGCGCTGGTGCGCCTGACCGATGGAAGCGAGCAGGTGTGTCAGATCCCCGCGCGTTACCCTGTCACGCCGCAGGCGGAAGCACGCTTCCAGTTGGGCCGCGCCACCGAGTGGCAGCCGCTGGACGACGAAGGCGCGCTGTATCAGGGCCATGGGCAGAAAGTGTGGCTTAACGATAGCGATGAATTCCCGATTCTCTCTCTCGAAGTGGTGAGTTTTGCATGAACAAACCGGTACGCGACGGTGACGCGCTGCGCAGCGGCTGGCAGGCGCGTAGCAAACAAGAGACCATTGGCGCCCGCGATAAGATGCAGCCGTCGCTGCTCGACCGCCTGACCGATAATCAGCCGCAGAAAAAATCAGAGCCGCTTAACAGCAACCTGATCACCCACAGTACGCTGCGCCGTCACGTGCTGCGCGATCTGCAGTGGCTGTTTAATACCATCAATCATGACGATCCGCAGGCGTTGGCCGCGCTGGCGCACGTGCGCCGTTCGGTGGTTAATTTCGGCGTCGCGCCGCTGGCCGGGAAACGGATGTCGGATATTGAGTGGCAGGATATTCAGCGCAAACTTACCGAGGCGATTATCAGCTTCGAGCCGCGCATTCTGCCGCAGGGGCTGCAGGTCCGCTGTATTTCTGATACCCAGTCACTGGATTTACATAATGTCCTGTCGATTGAAATTAAAGGGCGGCTGTGGTGCGTACCGTATCCATTAGAGTTTCTGTTCCGTACCGATGTGGATCTCGAAAATGGCCACTTTGAATTGAAAGACGCGGGGTAACGATGGAAGGCAAACTGCTTGAATATTACAACCGCGAGCTGGCCTATCTGCGTGAGATGGGCGCTGAATTCGCCGAACGCTATCCGAAGGTTGCCGGCAGGTTGGGCATGCGCGGTATTGAGGTCGCCGATCCTTACGTTGAGCGGATGATGGAGGGGTTCGCCTTTCTGACTTCCCGCGTGCAGCTAAAAATGGACGCCGAATTCCCGCGTTTTTCACAGCGCCTGCTGGAGATGATCGCGCCCAATTATCTGGCGCCTACGCCGTCGATGGCGATAGCCGAACTGCAGCCGGACATCAATAAAGGCGATCTGAGTAAAGGTTTCGTGGTGCCGCGCGGTACGATGATGGACAGCCAGGTATTGAAGAAAAATGGCGTCACCTGTAGTTACACTACCGCGCACGATGTCACGCTGTTGCCGCTGCGTATTGAGAAAGCCGAACTTGGCGGGATCCCCGCCGATGTGCCGCTGGCCGCGCTTGGGCTCAGCCAGCGCGGCGCCGTCAGCGCTTTGCGCCTGCGTATAAGCTGTGAAGGGGCTCAACATCTTGGCCATCTGACCTTTGACCGGCTGGCGTTTTTCTTAAGCGGCCCGGATATTGAGGCGCTGCGCCTGCTGGAGC
>ENA-OQNO01001103-OQNO01001103.1-human-gut-metagenome-genome-assembly--contig:-NODE-1103-length-19628-cov-4.011538_pt1 | contig 19628 bp, 18 predicted proteins | sample MGYA00242629_ERZ504880 | MGnify/ENA primary metagenome ERZ504880 (study PRJEB26092, sample SAMD00036377) | human gut metagenome | host: Homo sapiens | study: EMG produced TPA metagenomics assembly of... | reverse complement strand
TGATTGGGCTGGCGGAACGCCTGCGGGCCCAGCGCGGTGCTCATACCGTACTGCGTCACAATGGCACGCGCCGTCTTGGTAGCACGCTCAAGGTCGTTCGAAGCGCCCGTGGTAATGTCGTCGCAGAAGATTTCCTCCGCCACGCGACCGCCCATGAACACGGCCAGCTCGTCGCGCATCTCGCCGAGCGAGTTGAGCACCTTGTCCTCCTTGGGGATGGACAACGTGTAGCCCAGCGCGCGGCCGCGCGAAATGATCGATATCTTATGCACGGGATCGGCATGCGGCAGCAGGTGTCCCACCAGGGCGTGTCCGCTCTCGTGGTACGCGATGGTGTGCTTCGTGCGCTCGTCCAGCACGCGACCCTTGCGTTCGGGGCCTGCGATAACGCGCTCCATCGACTCGCTGACTTCCTGCTGGGTGATGATCTTCTTGCCACGGCGGGCGGTCAGCAGCGCAGACTCGTTCATAAGGTTGGAAAGATCCGCACCGGTAAAGCCGGGGGTGAGCTTCGCCACCTTTGCCAGATCGACGTCGCTGCCCAAAGGCTTGTCCTTGGAGTGAACCTGCAGGATGCGCTCGCGACCCTTGACGTCGGGCGCGTCCACCACGATCTGGCGATCGAAGCGGCCGGGGCGCAGCAGGGCGGGATCGAGCACGTCGGCACGGTTGGTCGCCGCAATCAGCACCACGGAGTCGTTGGCCTCGAAGCCGTCCATCTCCACCAGCAACTGGTTGAGCGTTTGCTCGCGCTCGTCATGGCCGCCGCCCAAACCGGTGCCGCGCTGACGGCCCACGGCATCGATCTCGTCGATGAAGATAATGGAGGGGGAAGCTTCCTTCGCCTGCTGGAACAGGTCGCGCACACGGGACGCGCCCACGCCCACGAACATCTCGACGAAGTCCGAGCCGGAAATGCTGAAGAACGGAACCCCCGCTTCGCCAGCGACGGCACGCGCCAACAACGTCTTGCCGGTACCCGGAGGGCCCACCAGCAGGCAGCCGCGCGGAATCTTCGCGCCCATGGACTGGTACTTAGCGGGATTCGCCAAGAAGTCCTTGATCTCCTGCATCTCCTCTACAGCCTCGTCCACACCGGCAACGTCGGAGAATTTGACGTCGGGGCGCTCTTCGATGCTCTTCTTGGTTTTAGCCTTGCCGAAGCTCATCTGCGAGTTGTTCGCCTTCTGCATGGAATTGAAGAAGAAGAACAGCAGGCCGCCGATCAGAATGATGGGAAGCAGCGTGGACAGCATGCCGGCCCACGGGCTGGGCAATTGCACCTCGTACGGCACATTCGGGTGAGCGGCCATCAGCTCGCCGATGGAGCCGCCTGCGTACGTGGACGTGAACTTATGCTCGCTGCCCAAGGTCACGGAACTCAAGTCGGACGTTCCCACGCCGCCCAAAGCCTTGCCCGTTTCAGGATTCTTGATGGTTGCCATCTTCGCGTTCAGCGCCTGGAAGGCCCCGTTGAACGCGTCGGCCGCAGTCGATCCCGCCGTGATAGCCGGGTAGTACGTGCCGGACACCGTGTAGTCGCCAGCGTTGTACACCACCTTCGTCATGCGATCCTGCTCGACGGCCTGAACGAACTCCGAGGTGATCAGGCGATCGGTAGGCATAGACCCCGACGTGGACATGTTCATGAACTGCTGCCCCACGAAAAAGGCAATAATCATGAATAAGATGACCGATATGACGGTCGTCCGAGGATTCGGCTGCTGAAACTGTGATTGTTTGTTTTGCTGTGCCATAAAGCCTTGCTTTCGGGTTAGTAGATCTCCGGCTTCAAAACGCCGATGTAGGGAAGGTTGCGGTAACGCTCCGCAAAATCAAGCCCATAGCCTACGATAAACTCATCGGGACATTCAAAGCCAATATACTTGCAATCAATCTTCGCCTGCGCCGGCGTCTGCTTGCGCAGCAACGTCGCAACCTCGATGGAGGCAGGACCGCGCGACGACAGGTTCTTCAACAGGTACTTCAAAGTAAGGCCGGAATCGAGGATGTCTTCGGCCACGATAACGTGCCGCCCCTCGATTTCGGAGGAGAGGTCCTTGAGGATGCGCACCACACCGGAACTTTTCGCGCCGTTGCCGTACGACGAAATGGCCATGTAGTCCATCTCGAGCGGCAGTTCAATCGCGCGAGCCAGATCCGCCATGAAAATCGCAGCACCGCGCAGAACCGACACGAGCACGATGCCCTCGTCGGCGACCTTCGCGTAATCGTTCGTGATCGCCGCTCCGATTTCGCCCACGCGCCGGGCTAGATCGTCTTCGGTGAACAGGATCTCCGCAATGTCTTGATGCACGGTTTCGGCCTCTTCGTCGCTTTCCATTCGCACCCTCGACCACCCATGCGCGAATGCGCATTACGTGAGCAAGGACGTCAACGCTTACCATGAGTTCGGTTAGTGTACCATTGCCCTCCAAGCAAAAGGAGACAATACGGTAACGCCGCCCCACATGCCACGATAATTACATTGTGCCGCAGGAACTGGGGCTTTATAAGCAACCGTCCGTCGTTGAAGCGCTAGGCGAGCGAAGTCTTCAAGTCCGGGAACTCTTCGAGCAAGCGCTTTACCGGCAAGCCGATAACCGTGTCGAGGTCACCCTGCACGTGCTTCACAAGATCGGCTCCGGCTCCTTGGACGGCATACGCGCCAGCCTTGTCGAACGATTCGCCTTTGCGCAGGTACTCGACGATCTGGTCGTCGCTCAGCTCGTGAAACGTCACGGCAGCGCTGTCCACGAACGTGCGAAAGCCCAGCGATACCTGGTCGGGCTCGGGCGCGGCGACCAGCCACACGGATACGGCGGTGATCACTTCGTGCGTGGTGCCGGCCAGCCGGCGCAACATGCGCTTCGCGTCGGAAAGGCTCGCGGGCTTCCCGAAAATCTCGCCCTCGCACACCACCATGGTGTCGGCGCCCAAGATGGCGGCCATACCCGTGTAATCACCCGACAGGACCTCTTGAACCACGGCTCCGGCTTTGCGCTCTGCCAGCTTTTTAGCCGCCTCGGGCGGGTCGGCAAGCAGATCGGGTTCCAACGTTTCGTCGACTTCGGACACGCGGACGGAGAATTCCACGCCTTCCCGTTCCAGCAGCTCGCGGCGTCGCGGCGACCCGCTGGCCAAAATGACGTCGACGGCGGATGCAGGCTGGGTAGAAGGCGCAACCGACTGATCCTCGGCGCTTGCGGACTCTTGAGATGAAGTGTTCTGTTCGTTTTCCATGACGGATATTGTACCACCTTGGCGAAGCGCACAAGAAAACGGCGCACTTCGCCAACAAGCCCGAATGGACGCAGGCGCGCGAAGCGCTAGACCCGCTTCCTTCGTGCACGAAATGCGGCCATGGGCTCTATGCGCACGCCTTGCTTGTTGGCGCTGACAGCCAAATCGCCCTGCACGTTGGCCACGTATCCGCCCCTCGGGCGCGCTTCGCCCCATGCAGCCAACACGGCGTCCACGGAAGCAGTCTCCACCCGCGCTTCGAGTCCCAACATGTGATGCAGGATGCGCACCGCCACGCGACGAAGCAACGGAACGGGCTGCTCGCCCAACTCGGGGGCTAAAACGCAACCGGCAGCGAAGTCAGGAGACCGACCGGGAACATGCTCGATCCAGGATGCATGCTGCTCAACCAGATCGTCTACGAGGCGCTCAAGCATGTCGTCTTCGTCGGCAATCAGGTTCATGGTTCGGCACAGCACTTCCATGAGCTGGGAGTTTCGTTCTTTCGCGCGCGGCACAATCTCGTGACGCACGTACGCGCGAAACCGGTCGGTGTGGGCATTCGTAGCATCCTCGCGCCACAGCGCGCCCGAACCGTCGCGCGCCACCGGCAAGCCGACCTGTGCACGATCGTCCAAATACGCCCGAAGATCATCGCGCGTCGCGTCCAGCAACGGACGAACCACCGGCCCGTTCCGATACCTCATCGCGCGAAAACCGCCCGGCCCCGTACCCACGATGGACCGCATATAGAAACTCTCCACGCGATCATCGGCCGTATGCGCAGTAAAAATGCGCCCGTCCGCAAGCGGCGCGGACGCATGCAGGCATAGGCTTTCGAGCGCTTCGTTCGCGGCAAGATAGCGCTCGCGTCGCGCAACGGCCTCCACGTTCTCGCCCGTGCGCCGGGCTTCGCGCGCTACATCAACCTCACACAAAAACAGCGGCACAGCCAGAAGCTCGGCAAGCTCTTCCACGAACCGGGCGTCGGCGTCGGCGTCTTCGCCCCTTAGCTTGTGGTTCACATGCAGCATGGCAAGCGGGCCCACCAGCCCTTCGTCGTGCAGGTCGCGAGCCAAATATGCCAGCGCCGTCGAATCCGATCCCCCTGACACCATAAGAAGCACCGGGACGTCCGGCTTCGCCAAGTCACGCTCGGAAACAGCGGCAGCAACGCGCTGACGCAGGGTATTCGATTCGCTCACGTTCGCTCCCCTTCTCGCATATCCCACCGATCGAGCCCGCTCGAAAGCGGCGAAGCCCCACCGGAGCCTTCAAGTCTCATGGGACGCCAAGCATCTTGGCGATATCATACTCCTCCCCGAAGGCTCAGAAGCTGGAAGAGAGGTTTCTGTTTTCGGGAGCCACGATAAGAGCAATCGTCTCGATATGATCGGTATGAGGGAACATGTCGACCGGCTGAACAACCTTGACCGTAAACCCTCGGTCACACAGAAACGCCAGGTCACGCACTTGAGTTGTAGGGTTGCAGGAAATGTAGACGATGCGCTTCGGGGCAAGCGCCACGGCAGCGTGCAGGAATTCCTCGCTCGCGCCCGCGCGCGGCGGGTCCATCAGCAGCACGTCGACGCTGCAGCCATCGGCAGCTTGCGCGCGCATGAAGTCGCCAGCATCGCCCACCACGAACCGAGCGTTCTCCACGCCGTTGTGGCGCGCGTTCTCGCGTGCGTCCCGAACGGCCGACGCAACGCTGTCCACGCCCGTCACCTGCGCGGCGCCGTGCTTTGCCGCCACCAAACCAATGGTGCCCGTGCCGCAATACGCATCGATAGCGCTCTCGTTTCCGGAAAAGCCGGCCAATTCGATGGCTCGACGGTACAGCACTTCGGTCTGCACCGCATTCACCTGGTAAAACGACTGCGACGATATGCGGAAGCTCAGTCCACACAGCTTATCCAATATGAAGCCGGGGCCGTAGAGCGTTTGCTCGCGCTGCCCCAAGATGACATTCGTCTGACGCTCGTTGACGTTCTGCACGACCGTCGTAACGCCGGGGCAGCGCTTGACCAAGTCGCGACAGAAATTCCGCGACGCCGGGAACTCCCGCCCGTTCGTCACCAGCGTGACCAGCACCTCTTCGCTTGTATGCCCCACGCGCACAATGGCATGGCGCAAAAATCCCGTTCCCCTGTCTTCGTCGTAAGGCGTTATGCCATAGCGCGGCATGAGATCGCGAATGACTCGGATGATACGTTTGGCCTGCTGGTTTTCCAACAGGCAAGCATCGGTTGAGACGATGCGATGCGTACCTGCGGCATACATGCCGCACAAGATCTCGCGCCGGGGAGCCGCACCCTTGCCGTTCTTGCCGCCTTTGCCGCCCTTGCCCCGACCCCCCTTCGAGCTATCGGCTTTTCCTTTGCCGCCCGACGCGGGGAGCTTGCGACCGGGCGCGTATGGAGACGCCACCTTATTGCGGTAGTAATAGGGGTCTTCCATTCCTAAAATAGGAAGGAGCGCAGACGGATCAGCCACCTCCGCGAACAGCTTTGCAACCTGCGCATCCTTGGCAGCAAGCTGATCGGCATACGCCACGCTAATATGCTGGCACGCGCCGCACTGACGCTCAACAGGGCATTCTGGATGCGGCACGGCGTCTTCCAACGCGCTTGCGCATGCGCCCTTACTGCCAAACGAGGAATTTTGCATTGTCGTCACTCCAATGAACATCGCGGATATAGCGTTGCAAGCCCGCACCGTCGCGGCTCTCGAACAAGCGCACGATTTCGGCATGCTCGTCGTTTGCCTGCCGCAAAAGGCCGTCCAAATCGGATTCGGCAACGCGGGCGTACTCGTGCTTCATGAAGCAGCGGTTCAGCTGCCGGATAAGCTCCACCAAGCGAGCGTTTCCGCACTTCTCCATATAGCAGGCGTGAAAGTCACGCTGTAGATCGTCGTATTTTTTATACAGGCGCTTCTCGATGGCCAGCTCCATCGAACCGTGCAGAAACTGCAGTTGGGCAAGGTCTTCTTCGGTCACGTGGTCCACCGCAAGCAGGGCCGCCCGCCCGTCCAAAGGCCCGATGACCTCGACAATCTCCCGAGCACTGTCCTCGGTCACGCTTTTCACGTAAAACCCCTTGCGCGGAACGTTTTCAAGGTAGCCGTCGGAGGCAAGCTGAATGAGCGCTTCGCGCACCGGCGTACGACTCACGCCTAGCGCCTCGCATATCTGCTGTTCGCTGATCTTGTGGTCGTCGGCCAGCGCACCGCCGTCAATAAGATCAACGATGTAGTCGTACACATGGCCCTTCAGCGACCGGTACTCGTTTGTCATGTAATCCGCCTGTCACGCTGCTGCACTGTATACCAATATATCATACGCGCAACTCTGCCCCCTGCGAAGAACAGGGCAAACGAACCTCTCAACACTCCCGAAAACAGCCAGACGCAAACGCCGGGCCGTCGGCCTTTTTCACGCATGCCCGCTTCACGCATGTTCGCTTGCCTTCTCCAAGACTGACCTGGCTTTGCAGCATCAAGCCACCCAGATGCGTTGCCAAGGTGTCGTGTCCGGGCGGTAACTTTTTCCTTATACGCCTTGATTGTATACAATATCCAAGCTACAGTTTGCACCATAAGGAATACCGGCAGCACCGAACCGCGCGAAAGGATTCGCAATGACCAAGTTCACGAACGTCATCGTCCGCCGTCCCGCAAAATCCATGGTAGAGGGCATCACCTCCGCACCCGAACTGGGCAAGCCCGACTACGAGCTGGCCTGCAAGCAGCACGACGACTACATTGCAGCCCTGAAGGAATGCGGCGTCGAGGTAACCGTCCTGCCCGCCCTCGAGCAATTCCCCGACTCCTGCTTCGTCGAGGACCCGGCGGTCATCACGCGCAAGGGCGCCATCATCGCGAACCCCGGCGCCGCCAGCCGCAACGGCGAAAAGGACGAGATCGAACCTGCTATTCGCCAGTTCTTCGATGACGAGCACGTGAAGCGCATCGTTGCCCCGGGCACGCTGGACGGCGGCGACGTCATGATGGTGGGCGACCACTTCTATGTGGGACGCTCTGCTCGCACCAATGAAGAGGGCATCCGCCAATTCTTCGAGATCCTGGAAGGCTGGGGCCTCGAAGGCTCCGAGGTGCCGTTGGAATTCGTCCTGCACCTGAAAACGGGCGTGAACTACCTTGAGGACAGCAACATGCTGGTGTCCGGCGAATTCGTGACGAAGCCCGACTTCGCTCAGTACAACAAGATCCAGATTCCCGAAGACGAGGCCTACGCCGCCAACTGCATCTGGGTGAACGGCACGGTCATCGTGCCCGAGGGCTACCCGACCGTTTTGGCGGCCGTACAGGACGCGGGCTACCAGACGCTGACCGTCGACACATCCGAGTACCGCAAGCTGGACGGCGGCCTGAGCTGCCTGTCGCTGCGCTTCTAACCCAACGCTCGCTTGATACGCAGGCCCGGCATACTCATGCTGGGCCTGCGTGCAGATAAGCCCGGCAAAACCGAGGGACGATGCCGGCGTAAGCGGTAACGGCTCTATAACTGTTTTAAGAAGCATTCAGCGACGCACGGTATAGTAGTCTGCGAGACACCGTACGCGAAAGGACTTCCCATGAACTTCATCATCCGCTGGCTGGTCACCGCCATCGCCGTCGGCGTGGCCGTATGGCTGGTTCCCGGTATCGAGATCATCGGCGGCAACGAGGCCTGGGTGGGAATCGCCATCTTCGGTTTGATGTTGGCGCTTGTCAACATCAGCATCAAGCCGCTCATGCAGGTACTGAGCCTTCCCATCACCGTCATCACGCTGGGCATCTTTTACCTGATCGTAAACACGTTTTTGCTATACGTTGCCGCGTGGCTTGCAAACGGCATCTTCCAAGTTGGATTCGCCATCGCCACCTTCGGCAGCGCGTTCGTGGCGTCCATCGTGATCAGCATCGTGTCAGGAATCATGAATTCCGTGGTAGGAGCCGACGACTAGAGCGCCAAGCGCCCGCAAGCACCACATCTTTCGACGTTTCCCGACGATCCCGATCGCCTTGCGCGAAAGGGATCGTTTTTCTATCTCCAGAAAGCCTCCATGGACAACCGAGCATTTCGCTTTATGATGGACAGGAACTAGCCGCTTCGCATTGATCCGATGCCCGCGGGCGCCGCACGTCGTCGCGCGCGGGCATCGGATCCGCACATCACGTGAGGATCCGAACCATGGAGCACATCGAAGGCGTCTCTCGCGACGCCTCGGGACGCGCGTCTGCGTCCCTAAAAAACGCCGCATCATGGCGATCGAAAACCGGTGCCGCCGCAAAGCGCATCGCGAAAATTCTCGTTCAGCTCGTCTTGCTTCTGGGCGTGTACGCTGCAGGCTGCGCGCTCGCCTCGGTACTTCCCATCACCCTGCCTGGAAACATCGTGGGCATGGTGCTGCTGCTGGCGCTTTTGGGAACGGGACTCTTGAAAACACGGCACGTCGGCGATGCGTGCACGTGCCTCATCGACAACATGTCGCTGTTCTTCATTCCTGCCGGCGTTGCCATCATGGGATGCGTTTCTCTGCTGGAAGGAAACGTGGCGAAGTTTGCCTTGGTCTGCGTAGCAACGACCGTGCTGGTGTTTTTGGCTACGTCAGGAACCGTAGTGTTCGTATCGCGCCTGATGGATCGATGGGAAAAGAGGTAGAGCATGGCACCGCTTATCCTAACGCTTATTGTAGGCACCGTGCTTTCCGTGGTGACGTTCAAGCTTTCGGTCCTACTGTATCACCGCGTTAACTCCCCGCTTCTCAATCCCCTCCTGGTCACGGTGGTATTCGTCATCGCCGTGCTGAGCATCTTTCGCATTCCGCTGGAATCCTACGAAGAAAGCGTCCGGGTGATCTCGTTCTTGCTGGGACCCGCAACCGTAGCGCTGGCATATTCGGTATACCAGCAGCGTCAGATCCTGAAGAAGCACTTCGCACCTATTTTCGCCGGCTGCCTAGTAGGCTCCATCGTTTCCATGGTCAGCGCATACGGGTTGTGCAAACTGCTCGGTTTGGGCGACGACATGGCGCTTTCGTTCGTTCCCAAGTCGGTTACCACGCCCATCGCCATCGCCGTTTCCCAGCAGCTCGGAGGCATCACCTCTATCACGGTGGCGGCCGTTATCGTAACCGGCGTTCTGGGAGCCATATTCGCGCCGCTCATGACGCGCGTATTCCGCGTGCGCAACCGCGTGGCGCGCGGCGTGGCCATCGGAACCTGCGCACACGCCGTTGGCACCACCAAAGCTATCGAAATGGGAGAGCTTGAAGGCGCCATGAGCGGCGTGGCCATCGCAGTGGCGGGCTTGCTCACAACTGCCATCGTGATCGTAGCCAGCTGCTTCATGTAAGTCGGGGGCCGCAGTGGCCCCCGATAATCACATACTATTCGTCGCCCGATGCAAAAGCGATGCGATAGATGGCCTTCGCGTCGTCCATGCTCAGCTTCTTGAAGCTCCCGAACGGCTCGCCCTTGTTCTCCTTGAGCGTGGGAATCAGCTTATCGATATCGGCTTCTTCAACGCCCAGTTCGTCCAAGGTTGTCGGCATGCCCAAAGACGCAAAGAACGAACGGGTCTCGTCGATAGCCGACAGAGCGTCGGCGGCCGCATCTCCCGTGGGAGCCAGCCCGAACACCTCGCGCCCGTAATAGGCGAAGCGAGCCGGGTTCGCGTCGTACACGAATTCCATCCAAGCCGGGAACATGACGGCCAAGCCCGCGCCGTGAGTGATCTCCGGATACAGCGCGGAAAGCTCGTGCTCCAAGCCGTGCGTTGCCCAATCCTCATGCCGGCCAACGCCCGCCAAACCCTGATGGCACAGCATGCCTGCCCACATGACGTTTGCACGCGCATCGTAGTTGTCGGGATCGGCCAGAACGCGCGGAGCCTCGGCGCGCACCGTCTTCATAAGCGACAAGCACAGATTGTCCGTCACCGGGACCGCGCCCACGTCGTCGAAAAAACGCTCGAGCAAGTGACAGAACATATCGGTGCAGCCGGCGGCCGTCTGGAACGGCGGCAACGTAAACGTAAGCTCGGGGTTCATGAACGCAAGCTTCGGGCGCTGCGCGTTGTTCGCATACCCCGTTTTCATTTGCAGCGCATCGTTCGAGACAACCGTGTTCTTCGACGCCTCGCTGCCAGCCGCCGGAATGGTCAGCACCACGGCAATGGGCAGCACGTCGTTCGTCAGCCGCTTCGATTCGAAGAAGTCCCACACGTCGCCTTCGTAGCGCGCGCCCACCGCGATCGCCTTCGCCGAGTCAACAACCGAACCGCCGCCCACAGCCAGCACCCAATCCACCTCGTGCTGCTTGCACAGCGCCACGCCTTCGCGCACCAACGTGATTTCGGGGTTGGGACGAACGCCCCCCAACGTCACGTGCTCGATGCCTTGCGCTTCCAAAGATTCTTTGACGCGATCGATCAAGCCGCTGGCCAAAGCGCTTTTGCCGCCGAAATGCAGCAGTACCTTTCGGGCGCCACGTTCGGCCAACTTTGTCCCCACCTGCAGTTCTGCGTCTTTGCCGAATACGAAATGAGTCGGCGACACGAATTCAAAGTTCTCCATGACCATGACCAACTTTCTTTTGACTGAACCGTTACCGCGCCCCGAGCGCAGCAGGCTTGCCGTCTGGCGTACAATAGCAAGCATAGTACATACGCGTGTACCGTACACCGTTCGAAAGGAAATTGCCATGCCTAACTCTGATGCGAAAATAGTTCGCGGGCTGAGCATTGCCGTTTTGATTCTGTCCATACTTGCCGTTGCCGGCTCCTTGCTGGTCATGGTTTTCCTTGGCATAAGCGGCGCTGCGCTCAGCGATCCGAGCGTGGCGAGTTCCGCCGCCATCGAGATCGACAGCAGCTCGGGGATAAGCGCGGACTCTCTGAGCGGCGACGAGGTTGTGGGCCTAGCCATGCTGAGCCTGGGCGTTCTCGGCATGTTCATGGGTTGGTTGATAATCTGCTCCATCGTTCCGTTGGTAGCGGCAATCCTGGGAATGCGCAACTATAGCAACGTGGACAAACTGGGCGGAGCTTTCGGTTGGGCCATCGCAGGCGCCGTATTCTCGTTTTTGTGCGGCAACGTCATCACCATGGTGCTGCTTATCGTGTCCGCCGTGTACATCAACAAGCTGAGGCGCGCGCCCATGGTGCCCTACGGCCAAGCGCAGCCCGTGTACGGTTACGCACAGCAGCCCGGAAACCAGCAGCAGCCTCCCGCCCCTCCGGCGCAGTAGCACGACCGAACCCTGTTTTAGGCATGAAAAAGCCCGCTTTGCTTGCGGGCTTTTTCATGCCTGTTCGCGGCCACCTGTTCACAGCGGCTTATCCCAGCGCCACGTCCAAGACCATCATCACCAGGAAGCCGGCCATCACGCCAAGAGTGCCGGCATTGGAGTGGTCGCCCAGATGCGCCTCGGGGATGAGCTCCTCCACCACAACGTACATCATAGCGCCAGCCGAGAACGCCAGCATCCACGGCATGTACGGCGAGATAAGCCCCGCGAAGAGCACCACGAGGATACCGAATACGGGTTCGGCCAGGCCCGACAACGTACCAAGCGCAAACGCCTTCGGCGCGCTCATGCCTTCTTGCAGCATAGGCAACGCCACAGCCGCGCCCTCGGGCACGTTTTGGATGCCGATTCCAATAGCCAATGCCACAGCCATGCCGAACATTGCAGGATCGCCGCCGTTCTGCGCCGCCATGGCAAACAGCAAGCCCACGCTCATGCCTTCGGGAATGTTATGCAAGGTTACTGCCGTGAACAGCAGCGTGGGTCGATTCCATTTGCTGGGCAAGCCTTCGGGCTTGCTATCTCCTGGATGTAGGTGAGGCAGCAGTTGATGCAGCGCCATAAGAAACGCCACGCCCAAAGCGAATCCGCCAGCTGCGGGAATCCATCCGATCTGGCCCGCCTCCTCAGCGCGCTCAATGGCAGGAATAAGCAGCGACCACACCGAAGCCGCGATCATAACGCCCGCGGCGAACCCCAAGAAGATGCGCTGGAACAGCAGGCTGTCGCGCTTCCGGAACAGGAAAACCGAAGCAGCGCCCAACGTGGTCATAAGAAACGTGAATCCGGTACCGCCGGCAGCCCAAAGCAAAGCTTGTTGCAACTTGTACTTCCTTTCGATCATTTCGCAGAACCATTACCGTACACTTTACCGCATGCCCAGAAAACCCCTTCTACCTATTTGGCACATGATTGCAGGGCTTCCGAAGAATGGACGATCAGCAAGTTGGCTCCAGCGCTTCGCTGCCGAGCGTTGCGGACAGGGAGCTACGTAATGAGGCCGGGGGTTGCGCCCCCGGCCTCATCGAAAGGAATACCGACAGTGTCGCTTGGCTTTTGCTGCTTTTCCTACTAGCCCATCGCTTTCGCGATGTCCGCAATAATAACCGCACGAGACTGTTTACTTGGCGAAGATAGTCTTATCGTTCGTATTGCGTTTCTATTCAACTGTCGGACACCGCGATTGTACTCTCTTTTACCCTAAAAGCGAACCCTTTCCAGGGTTTTTGTGCAGGTGAACAACGAAATTGTTACCTAACGGACCCTTGCTCGTTAGGGAACAGTTCTTCTTAGCTATATGCAAAATAGAGAAGTTTTTATTCATTTTGGCGCGAAGCCTTGGAGGGAGGAGAAGGCTTCGCGCCGGAAAATGAGAGCATCGGCGCGCCCTGTCGATCGCCAAAGTCGATACATGCCACTGACGAAGTCGCTGGAATTTCGCGGGCTTCGCACAGTCGGGCAGCAGCCGCTAGGAGAACTTGCCTGCAGCCAAATCGCGACCCAGCAAATAACCAAACGTCAAGCAATTGATGCCGTAGCTATTCCCAGGAATAGCGAAGTTGTATTCGTTTGCATACATATCGCCTACCATGCACCCAACATTGAACAGCCCGGGAATAGGCTCGTCGTTCTCGTCGCAAACCTCCATATCAACGCTGGTGCGCAAGCCTCCCATGATCGTCATGAACGTGCACGTGTTGGTCGCCGCGTAAAAAGGCCCGGAAGCTTCTATTTCAACCAAGAAATCAGGATTCTTATGGAAGTCGTCGTCTACGCCTTTGGCGCATAGTTCGTTGTACCTTGCAACAACTTCCTTGAGCTTCAAAGCGTCCAGATTCAGTTTCGCAGCCAAATCCTCGAGCGTGTCGGCCTTGACGTACTTGCCCTTTTCTATGCCTTGCTCCCAAATCTCGATCATCTCTTCAGCTGTTTTGGCAGGAAGAGTGTAGTCGGACCCGAACAGGTACCATTCATGGCCTTTATCAATGATGGCCTGCGGATAGTTCGACGTCCAAATCCCATAGGCTACATTTCCAGGCTGAGAAAGCAGATGATGGGCGCTGTACGGAGCAGATATGTCTTCACGCTGGTAGCGCTCCGTTCGGGCGTTCACATTAAGGCCCATATGGAAACCGCAAGGCTCATGGCTGCCGCCCCAACCACCTTGATACATGGGCGCAGCCGATGCGTGCTGCCAAGCAGCACCGGCCCAAAGACCCATCTTCTGACCATCGCCTCCATAGATTCCACCCATACGGAAACTGGTGTTGTAATCGGTTTCAACCTGTTCGAAACCCACGTATTTCAAAGCTTCAGGACAATAACAGGCAAGCATTTCCTTGTCAGTGGAGTAGTCTCCGGTAGCCAGCACAACCGCCTGCTTTGCAACGAACCTAACGTAGCTCCCATCGCCCATCTTGGAAGCCACAACGCCGACCACGCGGCCTTTCCCTTCGTCTTCCCGGATAAGCTGCTCGGCCTTCGTGTCGTAGATGATCTCTACGCCATACCCCTTTGCCTTGGCCTCAAGCGCTTCGACCGCTCCCTGCTGACCGGTGGAAACCATTGCGCTGTTGCCCTCGGTAGAGAACGCGTGTGCATAATTGGGACCATGGTCGAACGTGTTGTCGCGCTCCATGATCACTTCAAGGCCGCTTTCGTGCGCTATATCGATCATCCAGTTCATGGCTTCTTCGGACTCATTGTATCCACGCATCCACTTGCGTTGGTCGACAGCGAACGATGCAGCGCGCATTTCGTTGTAATAAAAAGGAACGGGATCGAACGGCTCGATCCCAAGCTGCTCCATCACTTTGGAATTTTTGGCATAATTGGAGCCGCCTCGAGAAATAGGGGCACTTGCCGCACTGAATAATGTGACCTTCGCTCCTTGCTCAGCCGCTGAAACAGCCGTGGTGAAACCAGCCATACCGCCACCTACGACAATGATATCGTTTTCGATGGTTTCGCTTATTTGATCATCGGGAATAGGAGCAGGCGGAACCATGAACGACCATTTCGGCATGGCATCCGTCAATTTGATCACGGCATCGGAGGAATTGACAACCCCGCTCGATGATGCAGACGACGCAACGCCGTCACCGGACGATCCACCCGAAGGCGAACAGCCCACGATGCCCGCCGCAGCCGCGCCAGCAGCCCCCACCGCACCGAATTTAAGAAAATCACGACGTGAAAAACCCTGGTTCTTACCCATGAACGTACCCTCCTAAGAATTAGCATTCACTTCCGCGTATGCGTCTCCGCAATCTCCGCCAAAGCAAAAAAACCGCCTGCCCCTTGCAAGCGCTTTCATCATAGGTTCGTCATCCATAAAGAGAAAAGCAGCAACGAGTTACGCCCCTGCAACCTCTTTCTGCATACCGAACTTGCCCCTTCGAGGTATCAAGGGAAGCGCAAGCGAGGTATTCTGAGACGAGCACGCAAACGGATTCTGGGGAGGGAACCGTGGATATTCGGCAACTTGAATACTTCATTGTCGTCGCGCGAGAGGGCAACTTCACAAAAGCATCCGACGAGCTTTTCATATCGCGGCAAGCGCTGAGCAAAGCCGTTCGAAACTTGGAACACGAGCTTAGGACAACGCTTCTGGCAACGAAGGACAATCGGCTCGAACTTACCGAAGCAGGAATGCGCATCCGTAACGAAGCGCTTCCGATAGTGCAGGCGTATCAGGATTTCGAGCAACGGCACTCCGCCGCTCATGAAGCCTCGACTTACAAGCAAACGCTTGCCGTAGCAACCGTGCACGGTGCCGCATTATCGTTGCCGAACAGGGCCTTTGATTCGTTTCGGACAATGCGTCCCGAAGTACTGCTGTCAATAGAAGAAGTGAATACGGATACAGCCATCGACATGGTGCGAACCGGAGAATCCGATATAAGTCTCGTAGGCTCCGCGCCAAAATACTTGCACGAATTCGATATCATGCTCGTAGTCGATACGGGGATCCATGTATTCGTTCCGAAAGGCAGCCCTCTGAGCAATCGCGACGAACTCTCGATTGAAGATTTGGATCAACAGCAGTTCGTTACGTTCGGAAAACGAGATCACCTGCATCGATACTTCGCTGAATCATGCGAAGCCGCAAACGTGCACCCCAATATCATACTGACCTCATCGAACAAAGACCTCCTCGTTCGAACCGCAATAGAGCAGAACGCTTTCTATTTCGGGTTCCCTAAAAGGGTTCACGCGCCTGACCGAAAAACCGCAGAGCCAAAACCCGTCCATCTGGGCCACAACGACACGTTCGGAACGTACGCGATCAAACGCAAGGGAGCGCCCCTTTCGTCATCGGCTCGTTTGTTCTGGGAGTATCTAGGAAAAGTATAGCCTCCGCTCGGCATCAACCAACAACGGCAAAGAGGCCCTGAAAGCCGAAAGGGTCGCTTCAGCTTTGCGATGAGAGGGGCAACGCAGGCCCTCGCCCGACCCTGGCGCTGCGCCCCTACCCCAACACGCAAAACGCCCCTGCCGAAGCAGGGGCGCGTCAAGCAAGATCGAGATACGGAAACTTACGCGTTAGCCAACGGCGACGGCGTGCTGTACACACGAGCAGCGTTCTCCTGATCCAGGTCATAAAGAGCCTTGGCATCGGAGCCGAACAGCTTCATGCGCGTGATCATCTTGTCCGCGTTGTCCTCTTCCTCCTGCTGTTCCTCGATGAACCAATCGAGGAACTTCATCGTGCGGTAGTCCTTCGCATCGGCAGCAGCGCTGTAGATGTCGTTGATAAGGCTGGTCACGTACTTCTCATGCTCGAGAGCAGCCTCCAACGGCTCCAGATAAGAAGAGAACGTCTTGTCGGGCTGGTCGATTGCCAACAGCTTCACCTTCTGGCCGTTCTCATGCAGATAGTTGCGGAAGATCATCGCATGGTCGCGCTCTTCCTGGGCCTGAATCTCGTACCAATTGGCGAAGCCCTCCAGGCCTTCTTCCTCATAGTAATCAGCAAAAGACAGGTACAGATACGCCGAATACAGTTCTTTGTTGATCTGGTCATTCAAAAGTTCGTAAACCCGTGCATCCATGGAACTCTCCTCCTTTGTAGCTGCGAGCACTGCAAAGCAGCGCTCCTGTTCATCTGCTTTTTATGATACCTCTGATCAATCATTTGCAACATCGTTATCGGATCGAATCCACAGAGTGCGCAAGGCCGAGCCCTTGCATAAGGGCAGCTGGTCAAGAACAGCCGACCACCTTTCTGTAGAGCAGCGGCTGATTCGAGCTTGGGCCTTACCCCGCCACCGAACGAGACACGTGACCCCTGATCTGGTCAAGCAAAACAAGCACCAGATAGATACCCAGCATGGCAAGCGAAACGACCCCAGCGCCATCCCCCAACAGCTGGAACGCCACCATGCCCGCCGCCACGCTGGCCGCACAACTGGCACAGAACATAGCGAACACGCGCGAGAAACCAACTTCCGAGCTTTTCGCAGTCCAGAATAAAACCACCAAACCCAAGATATTGAATACGGTCACTCCCAGATACGAAAACACGTAAGGCACGACGGTGCCTTGCAGGACGTCGATCGAGTCCAGAAGCGGGCGCGCCAACAGCACGACCGCCGATACAGGAAGCGCAATGTGGTAAAACGACTCCATGATCCCGCCGACAACCCCCCGGGCACGGGAAACAACCCACCAGATCACCGCAACCACAAGCACGTATGCCAAAGGCTTCGGAGACAGACTCGTTACCGCCAGCCCGCCGGCATACGGCCAGAACGTTGCCCCGACCATGAAGAAATTGAACATAAGGCCCAAGACGGCGGCCCACCCATTGCGCATAGCTTGCGACATGGTAGAAATGGGTTTCGGAGGAGCATATTCGTCGCGAAGCCCCGCGCGGACCTCGTCGGCCACCACGATCTCCCGGGCAAGAAGGGGCAGCCCCCCGCACACCGCCAAAACCAAAAGACCCAGGCAGAACAGAAACGGCGTACCCGCAAACTCCATCGCAAACCACCAGCATGATGCCGCCAAAAACGAAAGCGACGTGTTCAGCAGCGCCCCGCGATAGGTGAACAATCGATAGTAGCGACCCCATTGGCGCAGCAAGCAGGTAAGCCCAAATCCCAGAAACACTCCGGAACCTGCGGCGCACACGGCAATCGGAGCAATGTTGATCAGCAAGGCGAACACCACGCCTACGATGCTGGCACATAGCCCAACGCCTATCGACCAACGCCGGCGCTCCTCGTCATGGGAGGAAACAAGGATGACCATGCACAGCAAAACAACGCCTATGAGAAACGAGCATGCGAACAGACCAGCGACCCCTTCAAGGCCGTACACCGCAAGCAGCTGGTTATCGGCGCGCAAGCACAGCCCAAAAGCAGCAAGCACGAATGACAGGGCAATGCCTGCCGGGGACCACTCGCGTTCATATGCTGTCGTGCTGTTGATATCGCCCTCTCTTTCGAAGCTTCCTATTATAAGGGTAATCAAGCGAAAATAATCTTACATTGCCCCAAGCGGTCCAACACGATCCGACGCCGCTCAGCAGACCATAGACAATAACGCGACGACCGCCGCGCGCAACCGAACGGGACGACCGAAGGCTCACGATGCCGACTTCTCCGGCAGTCGGCCCAGAAGCTCCGTGCGCAACCGAAGATTGGCAACCGCAAACGCCGACCCCGGACATTGCAGCCGCTTGCCCAAACATCGCGATACATGGATCGCGATTCTCTCCATCTCTTCGCGACTGGCAATTTGCAGCGTGGTCACCGTAACCACGTCGACCCCAAGCTCATCGAGCGCAATCCGTCGAGCAGAATCGCTTGCAGCGTTTTTCGAACCAAGATGCTCCTGGTCGCTGTCGTATTCAAGGGCTAGGTTCGCTCGAGGCCAATACAAATCACAACGATAAAACTGCTTTGAGGACACGCTTCTGGCACGGGCAGGCACATCGATACGGCAGTTCAAAACCGGCAGCTCGATCCCGTAGCCGCCCAGCTTGTAGGGAAGGCACAGCAACATGGCAAGGACGGTTTCGCGCGGAGAAGCCGACCCATCGATGACGAACCTCAAGGCACGAAGCGCTTTCTTCCGACCGCGGGCATGACTTGCCTTCACGACGAACGTTCTCAGTTTCGCCACCGTGGTCAAGGGCTGGCAAGGGCGAACCGTCCCTGCCGAAAGATCGTACGAACCACAAAGCTCGAAGCCAACCTTCACAAGATCGATCAGCCCCATCCTCTCGCTCATCAGCAAAAACGTGAATTCAGGCGACGTCACGCAAAATCCGTTCTGCGTATCAAGCACCGCCCCCTTTGGCACCGGCAATGCCCAAATATGGCTTTTCACCTGTTCGGACGTTCGGCGAGCCCCGGCATTGCCCACCAGCACATGAAACGGACGGGCAAGCCACCAAGGACCAGGACCTGCAAGGTCCTTGACGTTCGGAGGAGCGGCAAGGAGTTTTCGAGCGTGAGCGACCGTGCGAAAATGACGCGATCCCGCGCGTACGGAACGCCAATACTCCAGAGCAGATTCATGCCCTAGCACAGGATCCATGATCGCCTCCTATAACTATATGTTATAAAGTTATATATTTTCCATCATACTCTGGAACGAAGCCTAGCGCCATGTTACAAATTTGAGTCCAATGCCTGTTTCTGCTGAAAAATTACGTTTGCGAATGATCTTTTTCAAGAATAACTTCATGTACGTTTCTTTGACCTGCTCTTTTATTCAATGACTGTTTTAGTGCTATTCTAAAAGCCTCTCCAAATCGTTCGCAAACGCAATTTTTTTAGCAGAAATCGAACAGCTGGGATAATTTTTCGCTCGATTGCTCCCCGGCACGCACGTTGCGCCGACAACGCCAAGCGCTTCAAAACCCGAAAGGCCAGGACGAAGCCGAACGCCCCCCATCAGCATGCCTCCCTGCCGACAGCACCACGCAGAGCGCCGCCCCGAAAGGGGGCGGCGCGTCAACAAGCAAGGTTGTCGGATCCTGCTTACAGCATGGGCACGACCATCGTAACCGGCAGCGCCGCCACCACGATCAGGTAGCGCAGCAGGAAGCCGCCTAC
>ENA-OQNO01001101-OQNO01001101.1-human-gut-metagenome-genome-assembly--contig:-NODE-1101-length-19646-cov-28.342179_pt1 | contig 19646 bp, 16 predicted proteins | sample MGYA00242629_ERZ504880 | MGnify/ENA primary metagenome ERZ504880 (study PRJEB26092, sample SAMD00036377) | human gut metagenome | host: Homo sapiens | study: EMG produced TPA metagenomics assembly of... | reverse complement strand
CGATCTGTTCTCCGGGTATGACGATTCCGTCTATTGGTTCGTGTTCATGCTTGCCGGGTTTGTGCTGGCAACGCCGTTCCTGGCCGCGATGATGCGTACGATAGGCCGATCGGGAGCCTGGTTGCTGGTCGGGCTGGCCGCCGCCGTGGCCGCTGCCGAGCATATATGCGATCTTGTCGGATATCCGTTGACGTTCCTGCAGTCATTCCCTTGGCGTGGACTGCTGATCTACTACCTGTTGGGATTCGTGTTGGAATACTATCCGCCGTCCGCGCGTATACGGCGCGGCGTGTATGCGTTGGCGCCGTTCGCCCTGGCCTGGACCGTTGCCACGCCATATCTGTTCGCCGGCCAGCAGATGCAGGTTGGCCGCACGGTCACGGTCTCCTTCGCGGTGGTGGTGGCCGCGGTGTTCCTGTTCTTCCGGTACGACGTGCACATCACGTCGGAGCGGCTGCGCAAGGCGATCACCTGGCTGGCGGGATACTCCTACACGATCTATCTGGTGCACTCGCCACTGTCCAAGGTGCTGATTGGCCCGAGGATTCCCGTGCCTACGGACGGATGGTCGTATGCGGGTATCAGCGTGCTGATGTTTGGCGCTACGTTGCTGGCGGCGCTGCTATTTGCGGTGATAGCCGATACCGTGGTGCTTAAGCCCGTGCAGCGTCTGCTACGGAAGGTACGGCTGTAGATTCGGATACGGCGCTATGCCACGGTATCAAAGCCAGGAATCCCAGCAGCAGAAGCGGGGTGAACGTGAATTTCGACATGCCAAGGCCGGCATCAAACGGTTCAGCCGCTTCCACGCAGCGCTCGCCGCCACTCGTGAGAACACGGTCGAAGGAGTAGAAACAGCATCAGAGGCATCGGAAGCATCAGACATATGTCCCACTATATATATGAGGTGTTGGTGGTGATTGAGCGATATTTGAAGGCAGTTCTGGAAGGGTCCTAGACGTATGATTTGGAGAACGGTTCCACCATTAATGGTGCCAACGTTCAGCTCTATTCCAGCAACGGTACTAATGCCCGGCGTTGGATGTTGCGTAAGTAGGTTTGATGAGCATGACTTCATCTGATGAGAAGCCTTGAACCCGTGTCCACATTTATGATGGAGGGCGAATAACATCAACGATTTTTAGCACGGCTTTGTCTCCGTCATTTAATTTCTTGGCGCTGTCGATGCCGCTCGCACGTCTACACATGAAAAGAGCCATGTCAATCATCTGTAGCCCGTACAGCATGCGCGAATCCTCCCATTGGAAAGGCATTTTGATGCGTGCCAAATCAGAGGGGAAATATCCTTGCTTATCCAAGGTATGAGAGATTTGTGGTACCTGTGGCTGGAAAAGGATAATGAGGGACTCCGAAAGGATGCTTAATGGTAGGGGAGGAAGAACGGTATATCGATTCAATCGGCTTGTCGTATGTGGACGGATACCGATTATGCGCTTGAGGTTGGTGCGCGTATTGAGTGTGTGGTCGAGCCAGCTGAAGATGAGTGGGGGTGTCATTGTTGACGTTCAAGAAAACATGGCAGATACCAAGTAAATGATTTGCTTACCCTCATATTTTGCGGTTTGGGCTGACACTAAAAGATGGGGGTGCGACTCACGGTTGCGCCCCCATCTTTTAGTACGTCGCTGTCAGTGCCTCTTGGTGTATGCGATTTTGTTGGTGTCGATGACGAAGGTCTTGCGGTCGTTCTTGGCCATGACGTCCAGGATGATGCCGGCGATGATGAGCAGGAGCCCTGTGATGACCAGCATCACCGCGCCGATCAGCGTGGGGAAGTGGGTGACCACGCCGGTCTTGGCGAATTCGAAGGTAACGGTGCCGCAGAGCACAATGCCGACGATGCCGATGATTAGGCCCAATCCACCGAAGAACGGCAGCGGCTTGTATTCGCGGATCATGCGGAAGATGGTGCTCATCACCTTGATGCCGTCGCCTACCGTGTCCAGCTTGGACACTGAGCCTTCGGGGCGGTCGCGGTACTGGATTGGCATCTCATAGAGTCGCAGGTTGTTGTTCAACGAGTGGATGGTCATCTCCGTCTCAACCTCGAAACCACGCGAGAGCACGGGATAGGTCTTGACGAAGGTGAAGCTGAACGCGCGGTATCCGGTCATGATGTCGGTGACATGCGCACGGAACAGGTGGTTGATGGAGCCGCGCACGAGGCGGTTGCCGAAGTTGTGGAACGGGCGCTTGTTCTCCTGGAAGTATGTGGAGGAGAGGCGGTCGCCAATGACCATGTCGTAGCCTTCGAGCACCTTGGCCACCATGGCGGGCGCGGCGTCGGCCGGGTAGGTGTCGTCGCCGTCGGCCATCACGTACACGTCCGCGTCGATGTCCTCGAACATGGCGCGGATGACGTTGCCCTTGCCCTGGCGCGGCTCCCTGCGGACGATCGCGCCTTCGGCCTCGGCGATCTCGGCGGTGCGGTCCGTGGAGTTGTTGTCGTACACGTAGATGGTCGCATCCGGCAAGGAGTCCTTGAAGTCGCGCACCACCTTGCCGATGGTGACCTCCTCGTTGTAGCAGGGGAGGAGTACGGCAATGGAGGTATCATTATTTGCTTCAGGCATATATACAACTATAACGGTTCCACTGGTCTTAGATATATGTCGGTTATCGCAAAGCTAAGGTTGAAATGTTGCACAAATACTTGGGAGGCAGCCATTGATGTGGGCTCCATGTATGTTGGTATTAGAAATATGAAGCTGACAAGAAAGGCCGTCGCATGATGGTTGTTGAAGCAAACCGGCCCCGCTTAATAGAACTAATAGTTAGTGTCGTGCTCGGTGTTGGTGCTGTAATTGCGGTGATGATCCGATATACTTCGGACATTAGTTATGCGTCAATTCAGTCGTTCTGTTCGCAGGCTTTAGACTCTGTGGCCAACAATGGTCCATTGGCCCCATTTATTGTTGTGGTGGCATTGGCATTTGTAATATATCGATGTATACCATCTGTCTCTGCCGGTAATATGCGCAGCTATATTGTGTCAGGCATATGTGCATTGTTGTTGTCTCTGACATTGATTGTTCCCGGTCAGTGGTCTGAAGGGCAAGAAAGTTCTACTGGATATCCGTGGTATTCCAATGGAATAATTGCTTTTGATTCGCCAGTGTATTGCGTGGTATTCCTTTTGCAGTGGTTGACTGTCTCTGCAGTGTTGTTTGTAGTATTTTGTCACTTATTTGCAATTGATTCATACAATTCGCGTATGGTTAGGTTGGAGAAGGATGCAAAATTCAGCGTAAAGACGCGCCTTGATAGTTTTATTTCTAGCCTTGATTTGAAGCCTAGGCATGTCCTCACCTATTCTGTAATACTGTTTATTTGCTGGATTCCCATCCTTGTCATCAATGGGCCGGTTATTATCCCTATGGATACCATGGTTCAGCTTATTCAGATGCGTGGTTTCCGCGTGTGGGATCCGATGATGATGACTTATCTTGATGGGTATACACTCTCAGATCACAATCCGTTCTTTGATTCTTTCATTTACGGAGCTTTTGATCGTATAGGACTCATGCTCGGACATGAGATGTGGGGATTCGTATTATACATATGGGGGCAAGCATTTATTGGTGCGTTCTCATTGGTATTGATGTTGGCGTGGATTAATTCGCGAATACATCTTAATTCAAAAATCATGTTGTTCTTTATGGGGTTTGTTGCTTTTGTGCCCTCCTTCTCATCTTATTTAACTGTGATTATGAAGGATTCAACTTGGATTCCTTTTTTCACAGTATGGATGGTGTTGTATTTTGAACTAGTATATAGGCTAAAAAATAAGAAGAAAATTAGGTGGGAATTTGTCTTCTTGCTAATTGTTGTATCCGTTCTTGCAGGGTTGATGAAGAAAACTTCAATATATGTGACTACGCCTTCATTATTCCTGTTAATTATTTTCTGTCGGGATAAAATTAAGATTGCCGCTTCCGCTGTTGTGCCAGCTTTGATTGCCATTATATTGATTCCGTCCGTGGTATTCCCAATAATGAAGATTGCTCCAGGTGGTAGCCAAGAAATGTTGGGACTGCCGATGCAACAAATCGCTAAAGTACTACTTGAACATGAAGGGGATATTTCTCAGAAAGACCTTCACGCTATTTCGGAAGTTATGGATACCGAAAAAGCGAAGAATTCATGGAAGCCATCAACCGAGGATCCAGTAAAGCAATCGTTTCGCACTGGTGTTTCTCGTTCAGGAATTATTTCATTTATCATGGTATGGTTGAAATTATTCTTCCGCTATCCTGCAGAATATTTTGCAGCGGTGCCTTTTTTGCGTAATGCTTTCTTAATAGGACCGACGTACTACACAAACGGCAGTCTGAAATGTGGGTGGGAGCCCAATGGGGGGTATGCCATTCTTTCGAATGTGCCTGATTGCAGCTATTCCTGGGCGCAGGAGCATGTTTCCAATCCGTTGATGAATGTCTTGAATCGTATTCCTCCCTTTTCTCTGATTGGCGCAGAGGGTCTATTCACGGCATGGATACCGTTGCTATCCCTAGGGTTTTGTGTATACAAGCGAAATTGGAATAATCTACTGCTATATTTACCTGTCCTATTTATGGCTGTATTTCAGTTATTGCTTCCTGCGCATCAAGTACGGTACTCACTAGGTTTCTTATTCTCGTTTGCGTTGGTGGCAGTTATTCCTTGGATCTCGATGAATGTCGGAACTGTTTTGGCTGTAAGTACGCCATCAACTAATGGTACGAATGATATCTGCCCCGGTAAAAAGGATTGAATGCTATGTGGTTCATATTTATTGTTGCTGTTTTATGCGGGATTATACTGCTTTACCTACCAGGCGCATTGCTGCTGCGTTCCTTTAGATTGTCATTATTGGGCAGTTCTCTTTTTGCCCCTCCCGTAACAGTTGCTCTGTATGGGGTATTGGCCATTATCTATTCGGGTATGGGGGTGCGCTCTTCATGGATCACACTCTTTCTATTTCCATCTTTAATCGCGTTGATATTGATGTTGGTGTCGTCCATTATTTCTCGACGGGCAATTCGGTCGTCTAACTCTGATGCAGTGGATTCGGGAGCCGGGCTGTCGAGGATAAATGTATCTTCTGGATTGCAGGACTGCCGTCGAAACTGGTTCATAATGCTTCTCTATGTGGCTGTTGGGGTAGCCGTTACCGGTCATCTATTCATTAAATGCTTGGATGGGGCAGATTCGGTTTCGCAGCTGTTCGACAATGCTTGGCATTTGGGCATCATCCGGAAATTTGTTGATACCGGCAATTACTCCACGTTGGTATCTGGGGATATTATCTCAACCGTTGGCTCAAAATTCTATCCGGTGGGTTGGCATTCGCTGGTCGCTCTTGTTATTTCCATGACTGGTGCGAGCATCGGTATTGCAGAAAATGCTGTTATCGCCATGCTGTGCGCGATTGTTTTTCCTGTTTCGATGTTTGTCTTATTCCATTGCTTGTTTGCTGGCCGGACAAAGCTCATAGCTATTTGTTCGCTTACGCCGTTGATGTTTGCCGCATTTCCGTGGCGGTATATCACTTTTGGCCCCCTTTATTCCAATTTACTATCATTCGCAATAACGCCATTGGCGATGACTTTATTGATCAAACTTTTGGAATCCGTGACTCAGCTTAAGGATAGAATCTGTTTGGGGGCACTATTTCTTGTCTCTATTGTCGGCATCGCTATTGCCCAGCCCAATGCCGTGTTCACCATCGGAATTCTTATTGCGCCGTTCCTGTACGCACAAATTCCTGCGTATCTTGAGAAGGCAAATTTCTCGTCGCATGTAAAGTGCGCGTGGTCCGTTGCTGCGTGGATAGTTATATCATTGCTGATTGTTGCTATATGGATGTTCCTATATAAGGCACAATTTATGCAACGTACCGTGACTTGGGGCTGGCCATCGTTTGAGGGTAAGGCTCAGGCTTTTATTGATATTGCTTTTGTTGGTTTCCGTCTAGCTGAGCCGCAGATTCTACTCGGACTTTTAGTTCTTACTGGAGTTATTTACACGCTGTTGAGGCGTGAACACCTCTGGATTTCCGTTTCTTATGCCATCATTTGTGCTCTTTATGCGTTAAGTTCTTCCACTGACGGCCGTGCGAAGAATGTATTGACAGGTTTTTGGTATCATGATTCGTATCGTTTGGGTGCCTCGGCGGTGTTCTTTGGGGCGGTGCTAGCAGGTCTAGGTATTTATGTGTGCCTTACAGCAGTTCAGCGCTTGTTGCGTCTGCTGTCTTCGGATTCAGTGCTGAAGTATGAGCAACGAATGCTAACTGTCGTAATGATTGTTGCTATAAATGTTGTTGTTTTCTTCCCTAGCTATTCTTTACCGGGCAGATATGATGTCACCACCGCTTTCGGTGCCATCCGTCGTGACGTGACTTTTTGGAATTCACTGCAAGAGCCAAAAAGCTATAGTGCAGATGAACGTCGATTTGTTGAGAGAGTTAAGAAAGTGGTGCCTAGCGGTGCTGTAGTGCTGAATCAGCCTTATGACGGAAGTGCGTACGCATACGGGCTTGACGATTTGAATGTGTATTACAAAGCTTGGGAAGGCAATTGGATGGGCAAGCCCACCCGAGAGAACCAGCTGATAAGCACCAAGCTTAATGAGATAACGTCAGATTCAGGCGTGAAAGAGGCTGTAAAAAGTACAGGTGCGCGCTATTTGATTCTTCTTGATCGTAGTGATTATACGACCAATTCGGAAGATCCGACTAAGATGACTTCGATGTATGCAAGCTATATCAAGTCTTCATGGCATGGCATTGATGCAATTAACGATGATAGTTCTGGCTTCACTAAAGTGCTGGAACAAGGTGATATGCGTCTCTATCGTATTGACTAGGAATAATAGATATTGTGCGGAGAATGATATATTCTCCGCACAATCGATTTATCTGATCTTCGTGAGTTTCGGCTTAAGTATAGAAAGTAGTGGATTAATAATAAGCGAATGAATCCCCCAGCTTGCTGCCAGCAACACGATATATAGGGTAATGATCTCCATTGGTGCGATGACCATCTTGCTTAAGATTGACGGTGGTTCGGGAACCCGAAACACAAAACTCCAAAGATACTGTTTTACAATGAAATTTTCATGAATCAGGTACACGCCTAGGGTGGCCGGAGAAATAGCAAGAACTATTCTTCCCAAAATGGAGCTATGTTCTAACGGTTTTGTCTGAGCGACCCAGATAAAAATAACCGTACCAATGATTACCGCAAATATAGGTGAAGCACCACTTCCCGCGGTAAAGAGGTTAGACGGATAGCCAAGCTCGGTGATAATGTGGGCGCCGCTGCGAACGATATGTGTACCTACAGTACAAAGTGCGAAGCAGATGAGAATGACAGGAAACACTATCCAGAATCGTATAGTTGGAATTAGCTCTGAATAACGTCGAATGACTGAACCAATTAGGTAGAGGCTGACGAAATAACCGATATCTGTAAAGTATTGCAGAGTAAGAGGGTTAAGTATTCTCCAAATAAAGGTAACCCATATTGTTATGCCAGTTAGAAGCAGGAAGTTACGCTTTGTTAGATGTTCAGCTAATACATTAATAAATGGAGCCAATGCCATCATAACGAAAAAAGCGCTGATGAACCAGTAAGTTCCCATTGTGGCTGGGAACACCGCTGCGAGTGTATTACGTATGGTTAAGAAAGTAGGTTTGTGCCCACGTGCAACGATTATTGCAATGTATATTATGTAAATACCTGCCGTATACACCACAACCTGTACCCATAGTTTAATCATCCGAGGAATTGGCGAATGAGTACTGGTAGAAAGAAAGTATGCAGAAATCAGTACGAATAAGGTTACGCCGATTTGACCGGTCATGATGAGTGAGTCGTGCGCACTCGCCGCCCACGATCCAGCGCGGGCAGGATCGGTATGCACAGCCCAGTTGTCTGATGCAAAGTAATGGGTGGCGACAATGAGCAGCATCGAAAAGATACGTAATAATTCGAATCGCCAGTCACGTTGTTTAGACGACATCTTTTCCTCTCCGTGTCTTTCGAATCCTTATATAGGCAATCTTTCCGGTATATCTGTGTAGGATTATCCCACAGCCCATACTGTTTGGCTTTACCTGAATGTCGTATGGTGTATTCGCAAAGCAATCCGTCAAAATTGTGCCTACTGTCTGGGCGCGCTATACAATAACCCCATGCAACAGTTTTTCCAGACCGAACATACCACTGAGGGACTCTTCGAAAAATTAAGTGAGCGTTTGAGTCGACTTGTCACAGCTGCCGTCAATTATCACTCCCTTATTCAACCCGGAAGAACCTTGCATTACAAGGTGTACATGGGCGAGGCATGGCAATACCCGCGTCTTACGGACATTTCCACGTTAAATGGCGTCTGCACAGATGGTGCGACTCTGCTCGGTGAATTCGACGCTATCTCCACGGTGAACCCTCAATCCAAGTTTTCGCCGCATTATTTCGCCGGCGATGAGCAGCTGCTTGATCAGAATGTACGGTATCTCCTTTTAACTCCAGATAATGCTACTGATGAGGATGTGCGGGAGCATGCGCCGAACCAAAGTCGGGCGAGCCGACTCTACAATCGGCTTGAATACGAGATGCCGGTGACATTCGATTGCGTTCGAGAAGCTCTTCGTGCTGAGCGCGAGCGTAAGAGCCGCCGTTCTATTGCTGAGTATCAGCCCAACACGGTGGAAGTGGCTAATGCAGGCGAAACGCATCACCCTTGGGTGGAGATTCAGCCAGGCGGTCGTGTTCCTAATGCGCCTAAAGCTGTTATTGTAGCTATGCATTGGCTGCAGGCTGGTGGTGCTGAACGTTGGGGTATGGAAACGATTGCCCTCGCCAAGGAAGCCGGTTTCATCCCGATTGTGCTCACTGATTGTGATAGTCATCAGCCATGGATTACTGATCCAGCGTGCGACGATGCTCTGGTCTTACCGTTGACACAACCATTGCAAGAGCGCGTTGGTGATCCCACTATCCTGCGCGCATTGTTCGAGCAGTTTGACATTCGCGGCATTCTCATTCACCACTGTCAGTGGATGTACGACAGGGCATGGTGGGTGAAGCAATATTTCCCTAAAACGTTTATTGTGGATTCATTGCATATCGTTGAATATGTGCACAACGGCGGTTATCCCTATGAATCCGTGGCGCGAGACCACTGGATTGATCTTCATCACGTTATCTCCCCGCAATTGGAACACTGGCTGGAGGATGTCCATAAGATTGCTCCTTCCAAGGTGGTTGATGCCCCGTTGATTGGACTCACGTCCGACTCTGCAGGCATGCACTATTCTGAGCGCAGGAATAGCGAATGCATGAACGTGGCATTCGTCGGACGCATGGCTCGTCAGAAGCGTCCAGAGGCTTTTATTCTTGTCGCGAGGGCTTTAGAACAGGGCAATCCTGGCAAATTCCATTTCATCATGCACGGCAATGGAGATATGGATGCTTTTACGGAAAGACTCATCGAACGTTATCGGCTGCAGGACGTCATCGAGCGTAGGCCCATGAGTATGCCTGTTGCAGATACTTATCGCGATGCCGATGTGTTATTAGTTGCATCCGTAAATGAAGGTATCACGTTGACCACGATAGAGGCAATTACGGCCGGAATTCCTACGCTTTCTGCCAATGTCGGTTCGCAAGAAACACTCATACCGCCGCAGGGGCTGTTGCGACGTATGACTTCGTCGTTTGTCCATGACGCAAAATGTTCGCTTCTTCACCTGTACGATAATGAATCAGATCGCTACAAGTTGTGGGAGGTAGAGAAGCAACGTCTTGAAGCATTCTCGCACAAGGAAACTGCTGACAGCCTGTTTCGTCGCCTGCTGAACGAATGGAGTAAATAAGCCATGCCATCTGTAACTGCTACTACTGTTGCCGCAGTGGTCGTGACATTTAATCGTTTGGAAAAGTTGAAGAACGTACTCGCTGCATTGGAGGCGCAGACTCGTCTTCCGGAGCAACTTATCATCGTAAATAATGCCTCTACGGATGATACTGCTGTATACCTCAACGAATATGAGCGAGACTTTCCTCTAAAAGACAAGACGTCGATTACTATCGTTACATTGCCTGAGAACGTAGGCGGTGCAGGCGGCTTCTCGGCAGGAATGCGCAAAGGCTATGAGCTTGGTGCCGATTTTGTTTGGATTTTTGATGATGATGGCTATCCACAGCCGACCGCATTGGAGAAGCTGTTGGTCGGTTATGATCATGCGGTTGAAGGACTTGGTCCAGACGTTCCCTATGCGTGTTCCATGGTCAAGTTCATCGACGGCAGTATTTCGGAAATGAATAACCCAATTCCTACTTGGGATTGGGGACGTTTGCAGGCCATGGGCTATGACAACTTAGTAATGGTCACTCAGTGCTCGTTTGTATCTGTATTGATTCCACGATGGGTCATGGAAGCCTTCGGCCTGCCGTACAAGGAATATTTCATCTGGTTCGATGATGCTGAATACACGTTGCGCATCACTAAGGCGTGTCCCGGTGTAGAAGTGCTTGATAGCGTGGTGCTGCATGATATGGGCGTGAACCAAGGAGTCAATTACTCCATGGTGAACGAAAAAAATGTGTGGAAGTTCTCTTACGGTGCACGCAATGAGGGCTCTTATCGTTTCCATCACAGGAACAAGGGCAGTTACCTGATGTTCTGTCTGACGGTGTGGAACGCAATGCGGCGAGGTCGTGTACCAAAATCGTTGCGATTCAGGATTTATGGGCAGCTGCTTAGAGCTATTCGGTTCAACCCGAAGGTCGATTTTCCTCAGCAGTAGGTAACAATAGTTGAAAGTAGCGTGAGCATATGGGAAAGGGCATTCATGAATCAATATTCACGAGCTCTTTCCCCTGCCCATGCATTCATTGAAGCAAGAAGATATGCCGCACAGTGGAAAGAGTGTGAGGGTCGGGAACGATGATGTTAAGCGAATACAACGGTACTGATAGAGTACTGCACTTATGATGGATTTTGTCAAGAAATTGCGGGATCGGTATCACTATTCATTGGTGGTGCTGAAGGAACTGGTAAAAACCGATTTCAAACTTCGGTACCAAGGGTCATTTCTTGGCATCGGATGGTCCGTCCTACAACCGTTGATGCTGTTTTGTGTGATGTACGCCGTGTTCGCCAAGTTCCTGCGCATGTCTGACGGTACTCCCACGTATCCTGTGGTGCTGTTGATGGGCATCAGTGCTTGGCAGTTTGTGCAGGAATCCACTTCTGTGGGCCTCCGAGCAATTGTAGATCGCGGCGACTTGCTCCGTAAGATTCATTTCCCCAACTACATTGTGGTGGTGTCATCCACTATCGGCGCTTTGATTAGTTTCGCCATCAACTTTGTAGTGGTGTTGTTGTTTGCGCTATTTACGCACGTGCACTTTACCTGGCGTGTGTTACTGTTGCCTCTCAACTTCATTCAGCTGTACATCATTGCACTCGGGCTCGCGTTGCTGTTGTCGACCATGTATGTGTATTTCCGTGACATTTCCCATATCTGGGACGTATTGCAGCAGGTACTATTCTACGCGATGCCGATTATTTACCCATTGTCGATGGTAATCGGGAATAACTCGCTGCGCGGATACGGTCTGTTGATTGCAAAGATTCAATTGTTGAATCCAATTGCTCAGGTGATTCAGGATATTCGTCATAACCTGATTGCTCCAGAGACGCAACCAACGATTTGGACGATGACTTCTAATCCGCTATTGCGGGCCGTTCCTATCGTGTTGTCTATATTAATTCTTGTTCTTGGCGTGTATGTGTTCAAACGTAACAACCGCAAGTTTGCAGAGGTGATGTAATGAGCGAGACCTCCATGAATATCAATAATGAAGGAACTGCGACTACCACCGAACGCAGTGATGATGTGGTGCTGTCTGTCAAGCATGTTGGCAAGTATTTCCGCCTGCCGACGGAACAGGCCACGGGACTAAAGCAGGCGTTTATTAATTGGACTAAAGGCATTAAGGGCTATAAAGAACAACATGTTCTTCATGACATCAACTTTGATGTACACCGTGGTGACTTTTTCGGTATCGTCGGCCGTAATGGTTCCGGAAAATCCACGTTATTGAAGATTATCTCGGGCATTTATGTACCAGATGGTGGTTCCGTGGAAGTAAATGGTACATTAGTGCCGTTTATCGAGCTCGGAGTTGGGTTCAATCCTGAGCTGACCGGTCGAGAGAACGTATATCTCAATGGAGCCCTGTTTGGCTTCTCCCATGACGAGATTGCGGCCATGTATGACGATATTGTGGAATTCGCTGAACTCGAAGAGTTCATGGACCAGAAGCTTAAGAACTACTCATCCGGCATGCAGGTGCGCCTTGCGTTTTCTGTGGCAATCAAGGCGCAGGGCGATATCTTGGTGCTCGACGAGGTACTTGCGGTCGGTGATGAGGCATTCCAGCGTAAGTGCGATGACTACTTTACCAAGGTCAAGAAAGATCCGAACAAGACCGTTATTTTGGTGACGCACAGCATGGACTCCGTAAAGAAGTATTGCAATAAGGCGATTCTGATTAAAGATGGAGACATTATTGTCAATGGCAATAAAGAGGATGCTGCTAACCGATACACATTAGAGAATCTGAAAGCTGAAGCGAAGAAACGCGACGAGGAGAAGAAGGATGATGATGGATATGCAGAAGGCTTGAACAGTAGATGCCCAATATTGCGTATTAATCCTCAGACTTCATTGGTCTGCAAAAGCAGTGATACCTTCAGATTTGATGTTGAATATGACTTCAACGAAGACACGGATTTCTACTTGGCTATTGCATTGCATGATCTTCGTCGTGGTGGAGTCGCGTATGATACGGGCTCGAAGACACTGAAGATGAAGAAACGCGGTCACCAAACTGTTCATTATGAGATGCCATTAAACGTCTTTAACAATGGTGATTTCCGTCTTGTCGCTTCGTTGCGTACACCGTCGGTAGCCAATCCAAAATCTACTGATATGGTCGCGTTCACTAATGATGCCAATTCTTGTGCATTCGTTATTCGGGATGGTAGGAATCGTGAGTATGCTCTGTTAAGCGACCGAGCGATTGAAATTACTCAGATTGCATAAATGCAAAGGTCGAGATAATGAGAATGGCACTATCTCGACCTTTAATAAAAGATTAGCTATTGACATACTTTTCTAGAGAGGCCAGTACTGCATCATCTTGAAGATAGTGATTATCAACGTGTTCATGCGAATCAATATCATGCGGGATCTGCAAAAAATCGCCATATAGATTTTGAAGGTATTTGCGCCATGCTGGCGGTGCGGGCACATCGAAATCATCAAATCTCATATTAATAGTAGGCATCCAGTCATCTATGGGATAAGGTCCAGATGAATGGGTCTCGTCGATATTCTCGATGCCTCGCACTAAGCCAGATGCAGTTTGTAAATCATCCGTGAAATTAATCTTTTCTGAAAGTGCCCGGTAGTGTTCGTCAAGGACATATTCTATTTGCTCTGCTAAAGCAGAATTATCATATAAATAAGGTGTTTTCTCCCATTCAGTTCCTGTAAATTTTTTTCGAATATCTGAGACGAAGTCGACTCGCGCTTGGGACGTGATATTCCATGCCTCTGAATAGTTTCCGGTTATTGTATCCAGTGGGAACAAATCAATAAATGTTGGATTCTTCTCATCTCTGAGTTTGAAGCGAATCTGTTTACATGGCACATACCAATCCCAGACAACTGTCACGTGAAAGGTCTCATCGTCTTGGAGAATTTGCTGTAGTTCAGCAAGCTGCTTACGAGTAATAAAAACATCCACGTCATCATCCCATGGAATAATATCATTATAGATGTACGCCCCAAGAAGAGTGCCCGAACCCATCCAGTATGCTATATTGTATTTACGACATAGTGAGTTAAATTCTTTGAATAATTTAGTCTCTGCTTGTTGGAATAACCGAGCCAGACCGTGAGCTTTTGGTAAGCCTCGGAAAAAACGTTTCTTTGCTTCCTCTAGATTTTCGTCAGAATGTCGGAAAAGCTGCCAGAACATCATCATATCGCGAGTTTGCTCATAGGAATGAGCTTCATGGGATTGGTCTTTAAGACTATCGAGTTTTTGAAGAAGTTCGGCATTTTGTGCCTGGAGTTTTTCAATGGCACCTTCAAGATATTGCATCTTGTTTATGTTTTTTTGTTCGAAGGCGTGGAAGGATCGGGATGATACAGGTAAATATTTTTTGACCTGATTGAGTAAACTCGGCATGCTTTCTCTTTTTCTTGACACGTTTATAATAAACTTATTATAAGCTCTTCCGTCATTCGGTGTTGCTTTTGTGTTGCACCCTGTGGACGTTTGTCGAATGGCTACCTGTTGTTTGCTTCATCTTAAAGAAATCGGTACCTGTAAGGTACCCTTTGCCGGCGGTCATGTCGTACTGGATGAGCTCATAGTCGTTCAATGTGTTCTTGGCCTGTTTGGACAGGTTCTTGCGTTTGACCGTGTTGCCGTTGCGGTCCAGATATGTTGTGGACGTGTCGGTGGTGAACCCGCCCGCGCCGAGCACGAGTCGTTCAAATGAGGGAATATCGGTTCGCGCTTGAGTGAGGAATGCGAGGTATGGCGAGACCTTGGCGTTCATGTGTTCGGCGGCCATTTCCATGAAGTAATTCGGAGAAGTGTAGGCGGTGGCACTGGCGTCCAGCTTGACTCCGGCCGATGCTGAAGCCTGGTTCGACCAGATGAATAGTCGGTTTGATGCAGAGCAAGTGTGTTGTTCTTGTCTTCCGCGGCGGTCTGATAGGAACTGGGCAGGTGGTCTCCGTAGAAAATCACGGTTATGGGTTTGTCCATGGCATTCAGCTGGTTCAGGAAGTCGATTGTTGCCTGATCGGTGATGCTCACGCCCTTTGCATAGGTATTGATTTGTCCGCGTTCGTAATCGTTCAGGTTTTCTGTGACATTTGCCTGGTCAAACTGGTTGTTGAAATACCAGTTGTCATAGGTCATGTGATTCTGCATGGTGACGAGCTGCAGGAACTGAGGGTGTTCCTCCGTGTTCAGCTGATCGATGATGTTCTGGTAGGAAGCCGCATCATTGACGTACGGAGAATTGTCGGTTCTGTCTTGATGCGTGATCGCTGGCTTGCTGTCTAGCGTGTAGAACTTGTTGAACCCGAACTTCTTGTAGTTTGCGTCGCGCAGATACATGTTCTTGTAGTACGAGTGGAATGCGGTGGAACCGGTCTTGTCGTATTCGGCGTTCCAGATTTGGTTCCACGAGAACGGGTTCTTCTGGTGTGGCACGAGCTCTTGATACATGGATTGCATCGAATCGTCGAACAAGGCAAGGTCCAGTCCGGTTAGGGACTGGTATTCGATGTTCGCGGTGCCTCCGCCATAGCCGGGGGGAGAGCATAAGACCGGAGGTGGTCGTTTCCTTCAGGGCGCGGATGTTGGGCATCGGGTCTTCGGCCAAGGCGATGCCGGGCACGCGTGTTGGGTCGGAGAAGCTCTCCGAAAGAATCATGATGACGGTGTTATCGGTGAGGTTATTAGCACGCGTTCCATTAATCTGGTTTGCCTCGGAGCTGTATTTCTTGGCCAGCTCTTCCATCGTTTCCTGGCTGTACCCCTCGGGCTTATCCATAATCTTCGGATGCGTAAGGCGCAAGAAATTGATGGCAGGGCCATTGTTGGTGGCATCACCTTCGGCACTCCATAGCTGTGGCGCATCACCCCAAGACTTCGCCCACTCATATCCCCATGCGCCAGGAATGCTGAGCGTCCACGTAAACGAGCACAGCAGCGTGATACTCATTGCCGCAGCGATGATACGAGTGACATTGCCAATAATCGTCTTCACGTTGCGGAATGGACGCCACCAGTGGAATGGAATCACACAACGGCGGCCGTCAACGAATTGCAGTATCAGGCAGATAACCGTCAGCCAGATCAGCATAGTGATGGTGCCGTCTACCAATGCCTGGCTGCTTTTGGGAATGAACGAAGTGATTTCCCCTCCCCGTTACCACTGGACAGAAAGGGCGAGTTCTAGTGAACGTCGCAACACCTGAACGACCGATGGGGAGAATCAGGTGTTGCGACGTTCACTAGAACCCGCCCAAATTCACTGAGCGTTCACGGGAAGGGTGGTTGGGGTGTGCGGGACGGCGGTGGCGCATTGCGTTCGCGGCTGGGGGAAACGGCAGTAAGTACGCGGGAGTCTCGTTCGGCCGCGTACATACTGCCGGTATCAGATGGCGTGCATCGGAGGATGCGCATCGGAGAGACTGCAACCTAGCCCGGGTAAGGACTCCATTGAGCGCACCATGGGGAATTGTCGGCGTGCTCGGGGCTTCGTTTTCTTTGCTGTGAAAAAACGTTGAGCAACCTATCAGTGCCCTTGCTTCCGGTACTTCTCCTCAGTCCCAGCTTTATCCGGCATCCACCAGCTTTCGTGCGCGCGGTACCAGTCGATGGTCGCGGCCAGACCTTCCTCGAAATCGGTGTACTTTGGCACCCAGCCGAGCTTGGTCTGAAGTTTGGTGGCGTCGATGGCATAGCGCTTATCGCCGCCGGGGCGGTCGTTCACATGGTCGAAGTCGTTGGCGTCGCGGCCCATGAGCTTCAAAATCATGCGCAGCACATCAATATTGTTGTATTCGCCATTGGCACCCACGAGGTAGGTTTCCCCGATTCGACCTCGGGTGAGAATCGTCCAGATAGCACTGCAGTGATCTTCCACGCTGATCCAGTCGCGCACAGCCAGACCTTGCCCGTAGAGTTTCGGGCGAATGCCGGCAAGAACGTTCGTGATCTGGCGGGGGATGAACTTCTCCACATGCTGGTAGGGGCCGTAGTTATTGCTGCAATTGCTGATGGTGGTTTTGAGTCCGTGCGTGCGGTGCCAGGCGCGCACCAAGTGGTCGCTGGCGGCCTTGGACGCCGAATACGGGCTGGATGGTTTGTAAGGGCTGAGCTCGGTGAATTTGCGTGGTTCGTCCAGAGCCAGATCGCCATACACTTCGTCGGTGCTGATGTGGTGGAATCGAATATCGTGGCGGCGGGCGGCCTCGAGCAACACGTACGTGCCGGTCACGTTCGTATTGAGGAATGGGGAAGCGTCGAGAATCGAATTGTCGTTATGAGATTCGGCGGCGAAGTGCACAATGGCGTCAATCGGGGGTACTGCGGCTGCAGAGCGTTGGCTCGGTTCTGAAAACAGGGATTCCACAAGCTCGGCATCGCAAATATTGCCATGCACAAAGGTCAGGTTCGCGGCCGGCACACCATCGAGATTCTCGCGTTTGCCGGCATACGTGAGCGCATCCAGAACAGTCATATGGACCTGCGGATGGTTACGCACCACCCAGTGCACGAAGTTTGCGCCAATGAACCCTGCGCCACCGGTAACCAGAATGTGTTGCGGCGCGAATGATGGGTTGGGTGCCGGGACGTTTGCTGGGTCGGTGGCTGATTCGTCGGCCGATTCGGAAACCTGTTCGGAATTGTTCATATCTGCCAATCGTAACCTGAGGATTGCCTGAGTGCGGGGAGCGGAGGTGTTCGTATTAGCGTGTGTTTGCACTAGTTGGGTTTTTGGCTGTGTTTTTTTTTCAGGTAGATGGCGATGAGGATGAGCTGGAGGTTGGCGAGGAAGGTCTCGTCGAGCCTGTCGTGGCGGGTGACGGCCCTGCGGTAGTGCTTCACGCGGTCGAAGATGCGTTCGACCATGTTCCGCCCTCCCCGGGGCTCCCGTGCGGCACATCCACGGCAGGGCGTTGACGAACGCGTGGTTGTCGACCGCCACGTTGCCGCGCTGGCACGGCAACAGATGCGCGACTCTCATGAACCGGTCAAGCGTGATGTCATATCCCGGCGCACACATACGACAACTATCACGCAAAACTTAAATAGTGTAAACACACCCTAATTCACTGCCTGATAACCTCAGGAATCCGTATGGCGGAAGTGGCGTGAATATATGAGATGGAGATTACTTATTCCATTTCAATGGCCATCTACCGTGATTGCGTCGACCTCTCCCTATGCCGTCCCAATCGTCCCGGTCATTCCGATTGTTTCGAGCGCTCCGGTAGACATACCGTGTAAGGCTTGAAGGACTTTTTGGCCGTGCCGCCCCTCCCTAGTAACATCGTTTCTCGGAAAACGAACATGACTTTTGGAAGGTTGTCCTATGGCCGGTGCGCCGAATAATTCTGAAACCACCCAGTATCCCGATCTCGTTATCGTTGGCGCGGGCCTGTTTGGCCTGACGGTGGCGCAGCAGGCGGTGGAGCACACCGGCGCCCGCGTGCACATCATCGATATCCGCGATCACATCGGCGGCAACGCCTACTCGTATATGGACGAGGAGACCGGCGCAGAGATCCACAAGTACGGCGCCCACCTGTTCCACACCTCCAACAAGCGCGTCTGGGATTACGTGAACCGCTTCACGAGCTTCACGAACTACGTGCACCGCGTGTATGCCACGCATGACGGCGAGGTCTACCCGCTGCCCATCAACCTGGGCACCATCAACCAGTTCTTCCACGCGCATTACACGCCGGCCGAAGCCAAGGCCCTGATTGAACAGCAGGCGGGCGAGCTGGCCGGCACCGATCCGGCCAACCTGAACGACAAAGGCATCCAGCTCATCGGCCGCCCGCTGTACGAGGCGTTCATCAAGAACTACACCGGCAAGCAGTGGCAGACCGACCCGTCCGAGCTGCCGGCCGCCATCATCAAGCGCCTGCCCGTGCGCTTCAACTACGACAACCGCTACTTCAAGGACACGTGGGAGGGCCTGCCCGCCGACGGCTACACCGCGTGGATGGAGAAGATGATCGACGACCCGCGCATCACCGTGGAGCTCGGCGTCGACTTCTTCGACGAATCCCAGCCGTACAACAAGACCGCGCTCAAGGCCGCGGGCGTGCCGGTGGTGTACACGGGCCCGGTGGACCGTTACTTCGACTATGAGCTGGGCGACCTCAAGTGGCGCACGGTCGACTTCAAGGAGGTCCGCTACGACGAAGGCGACCACTTCGGCTGCCCGGTGATGAACTTCTCCGACGCGGACGTACCCTACACCCGCGCCATCGAATTCAAGAACTTCAACCCGGAGCGCCACGATGCCCAGAACCCGAACAAGACCGTGGTGTGGGAGGAATACAGCCGTTTCGCCGAGCGTGGCGACGAGCCGTACTACCCGGTCAACACGGATGCGGACAAGGCACTGTACGCCCAGTACGAGGCCAAGGCCAAGGCCGAGCCGAACACCGTGTTCGGCGGTCGCCTGGGCACGTACAAGTACTACGACATGCACAACGTGATCGACACCGCCCTGACCGCTTACGAGGAGCAAGTCGCACCGCTGCTGAAGAAGTAGACCGTCGTTTCGCCAGAGGATTAACGATTGAGCCTGAAACCGACTGAATATTGCTGAGGCAATAGCCGGTTTCAGGCTTTTGTGTTTTTTGGAAGCCAAATTTCCTGGGGTGCTTAAGGCTCGCCACGAGGAGTACAGTTGTCTGTAACGCACAATGTGGCGCGTAAGACGAGGGGCGCATCTCGCAAGTGGGGTGCGATGCAGTTGAAGGAGTGCATGTCATGACTGATCCGAATGTC
>ENA-OQNO01001099-OQNO01001099.1-human-gut-metagenome-genome-assembly--contig:-NODE-1099-length-19694-cov-5.234170_pt1 | contig 19694 bp, 18 predicted proteins | sample MGYA00242629_ERZ504880 | MGnify/ENA primary metagenome ERZ504880 (study PRJEB26092, sample SAMD00036377) | human gut metagenome | host: Homo sapiens | study: EMG produced TPA metagenomics assembly of... | reverse complement strand
AAATCTGGTCATGACATCGGCGGCTGCACTGATAATAGCGGGAATCACCCTGGATGGCGCTTAATTTTTCTTCGGACACCACACGGGTAAACTGGAAGTCCTAATTTGTGGTCATAATATGATAGTTTTTACCCTCAAGGAGTTCCATGAGATCGTAGTAAGGCTGTCCTGTAGGACACTCATATTCCATATAGCCCATACGTACAAGAAATGCCCAGTGAGCTTCCGGGGAAGGATAATGATAGTAAAATCCGTTAAAGGCTCCGGTAAATCCATATTTTTTATGGAAATCCCCCAGATATTTCTGAAATATCGCATCATTCTGATAGAAAAAATTATAGCCACAGGAAGCGGACATGCCGGCTGCTGCTCCTACCAGAATGGCTTCAGCAGAATTAAGTTTATCTAATAAGGTCCGGGCATTTTTTTGATATGCATTTTCAAAAACAATATTTTTCATTGGCTGCATGGTTGACTTTCCTTTCTTTTATTGTTATTATTAAAATTACATCAAAATTGTACCATGTTAAAATATAAATTACAAGAAGAAAAAGAGCATCTGACCAGTGCCCAGATTGCAAAAAGTGTAAAAACAAATCCTGCCTATATCCGGCAGCTGATGGCCGTGCTGAAAAATGCAAGCCTTATCTCCAATACCTAAGGCTAGGCAAACGCCTGTCTTACCAAACCTGCGGATGAAATTACTGTGACGGATACATACCGGGCAGTGGAGGGAAAAAAGCCTTTGCTTCATCTTGATATTGATACCAACCCAGAGTGTGGAGTATACTGATAATAATAAAGAGACTGTAACATTCATGGAAAACTATGAGTTGTTTCAGTCTCTTGAGGCACCTCTTTTACATCTCAACTTATTCAATCATTTTTTGCGCCGCCCTGTATTTTCCGATCCCCGTACTTCTTCATGATAGAAATAGTCCACGATTACAGGATGGCCTGGCTCTGCGCGGCCATAAGGCAGTTCGTTGTCTACAAAAGGACAGTCGTATTTTTGGGACATCTGTGCTGCCTGGTTTTCCAATGCCCGAAAATAACTTCGATCTCCCTTGCGATAGATTTCATCATACAGAGTAACAAGGTGAGGATAACATTTCTGAATATAATCCAGGATCTCCTGTTTGAAACCACCGCGGAGATTTAGATTTTCTAACCATACCAGGTCACACTGATCTTTCACACGTTCAAAAATCTTTTCAAAATCTGTGATGCCCGGAAATACTGGGGAAATGAAACAAACCGTGCGTATTCCGGCTTCGTATACCTGCTTCATTGCCTCAAGTCTGCGGCTGATGCTGACAGCTTGATCCATGTCTGCCTGAAATTTTTCATCTAATGTGTTGATCGACCATGAGACAGTGACTTTTCCCATTTCTTTTAGCAAGTCAATATCCCGGAGTACAAGATCCGATTTCGTACAGATAAGGATTTCTGCACCGCTATTTTTTAACTGTTCTAAAATCCTGCGGGTATTTCTTATCTCCTTTTCCTGGGGCAGATACCCATCTGTCACGGAACCAATCACTACCCGTTGGCCTTTATATTTTCTCGGGTTTTTAATTGCCGGCCAGTGTTTTATATCCAAAAATGTCCCCCACGATTCGGTATGCCCGGTGAACCGTTTCATAAAAGAGGCATAGCAGTATTTGCAGCCGTGGGTACATCCTACATAAGGATTGACAGAATATCCCCCTACCGGAAGACTGGATTTAGTCATGATATTTTTTGTTTCTACATCCCGGATCAGAAGATCCTTTTCCATTATTTTTTCCATGCGTTCTGTTACTCCAAAACCCGGATAAATGCAGAGGGCAGATCCTGGATCATTTGATTATCTCCCATAACGGGAAGTAGATCCTCTTTCATAAACACCGGTTTTGAATCATCTACAATCAGAATTTTTTGTCTTTTATTCATATTTTTTTACCTTTATCCTTGTTGATTTTATGATGTTCCAAATCATATCAGATTGCATCATTTTAACCAAATCAAGTAAGTCCCCTGCTTCAATTGCGAAGAGCAATAAGCAGTGGGTGGGGACTTGCTTGTATCAGAAGGGGTACAAGCCCCTTCTGATATACTGCGAAGCAGTTATTTGGTTATGATTTTCTTCTATTCAGCCTTCCCCTCTGGGAAAATAATTTTAAACACAAAGAAAAAAATCACCATGGAAACTCCACCTGTAATAATTGTCACAAGCATGTTATAGACTGCCGGTGCCACATATGCAGATGCAACTGGCATCCACAGATTATTAAATCCATTACAAATCAGTGAAATTACCACCCATGCAACAAAATACCAGATTGCCTGATATACAGGATTTCCATGGCTTTTAAAGGTAATATTTCTCTGAAGTGGAAAATTGATACACTGTGCAAGAAATGACCCCAATTCATAACTGATAAAATAGCCAAGTCCACCACCGATCAATACATTCCCCGTTGCATCACGCAATACATTATACCCCAGCAAACTCCATGTAAATTTTACTCCAAACAGATTCATAGAAACCTTTGGCCACATAAATTCTGTACCAGCCAGACCAATTCCCAAAATCCCTGGTAAAAATGTAAATACAAGATACTGGAATACTGTCACGCCCATACTGAATATAACAAAATAGAATATCTGATAAAGCCATTTTGCGATAGCAGAATGTTTCTCTTCAAAACATTTCCATATATTTTTTATATGATTCATCTGCACTTCCCTCCGGCTCCTTTTAATAATTTTTCATATTTCTTATTATTTCTTCTGTTTCTGAAATATCCGCCAACTACTTTTTTTACTCCAAGCATAAAGTGGCCATTCACAGCATCGACAATTCCATATACCATTTCCATACTGACTGCCCCGCCGGTCATCTTGGCAATCCCCCGAAACGGCATATTGTAAATAAAAAGAATATTCAGATCCGGCTTTCCCTGTGCCTCACTCTTCTTTTTCATTTTTGTGAGACATCTATATATCAGTCTTGCAAGTCGGCTTTTTGCATAATACATCTGACAAATTGCATCATTGATTTCCAGATTTCCACTCCATCTCCCGTTCGGTATCTCATGGCCAAGAAGTTCACGAAATTCCTCATCTGATATTTTCTGCACGATTCCTGTATAATAGTAAGGCATTTTTGCCGGATTATACGGATACCCTTTACTATTTCCAGTTCTCTCAGTCATACCTGTTAAACGAATATCTGCAACACTGGCTCCTACCATAATCTGATAAGTTCCTGTTTCTATTTCCCACTGTCCCGTTTTTATATTCCAATAACGGAATGTCTTATCATCAAAGGGAATCCTGAGCTGTCTGCTTTCTCCTGCCTTCAGATAAACTTTTGCAAAACCTTTCAGTTCTTTTTCCGGTCGGAACACGATTGCATTAGGAAGTCCTACATACATCTGAACAACCTCAGCTCCATCTCTGTCACCTGTATTGGTAACCGAAACTTTGATTCCATCCTCTTCTATGATAAGATCAGAATATGTAAATTCCGTATAGGAAAGCCCAAAGCCGAATGGATATTGCACCCGGACTTTTGAAGTATCATAATAGCGATATCCCACATAAACACTCTCGCGGTATTCCGATGTTTTCTCATTACTTGGATAATATCGAAATGCCGGTGTCTGTTCATAAGATATGGGATATGTTTCTGCCAGTCTTCCTGATGGGTTCACCTTTCCGGTCAGAATATCCAATGTTGCAGAAGCGCCTGCCTGTCCATTCAGATAGCCATGCAAAATCGCTTTGCAGCAGGTGTGCCATGGCATTTCTATCGCTGATCCAGCACTCAGTATTCCAATAACATTTTCATTCACCTTACTGATATCCTGCAGAAGATCGATCTGATCCTGCGGAATACGCATATGGGTTCTGTCCAGTCCTTCTGATTCACTGATCTCATCAAGACCAAAGCAGAAAATCACAATATCCGCATTCATAGACAAATTTAATGCAAACTTTCTATCATTCTCATCTACATCTCCATTTCTATGATAGCCTCTTGTCATTCCCAGAATATTCAGATCATATTGTTGCAGAATCGATGACATATCTTCTACTTTTGTTGGATTGACCATAGAAGATCCTGCCCCCTGATATCTGGGTGAAAAAGCAAAATCTCCAATAATAGCGATGGATTTTTTGGTATCCAGCGGAAGAATCTGTTTTTCATTTTTCAGAAGAACCATGCTTTCTGCTGCTGCTTTCCTTGCCAGTTGATGATGTGCGTTTCTGTCAAAGTTTTTATCTGAAAGCTTCTTCCCTGATGTCAATTCCATCACTGCATCCACCAATTCTCCAACTCTTTCATCCAAATCAGCTTCCTTCAGCTTTCCATTTCGGACAGCAGCAATCACTTCTCTTGCAGAATCGTACCCACAAGACGGCATCTCCAGATTTGAGCCGGCAGCAACACCTTTCACATGGTCATTGCTTCCGCCCCAGTCTGTTATTACAATTCCATCAAATCCCCAATCTTTGCGCAAGATGTCTGTCAAAAGATGTTTGTCCTCATTAGCATAAATCCCATTAATCTGGTTGTAACTGCTCATGATTGCTTTTGCGTGTCCTTCTTTAACAGCTATCTCAAAACCGGTCAGATATATTTCTCTTAATGTCCGTTCGTCAACAACTGCATCCATTGCCATTCTCCGAAGTTCCTGACTGTTAACTGCCAGATGCTTCGGGCAGGCATAAACGCCTTTACTCTGTATTCCCCGAATATATGACGCTGCCATCTTCCCGGAAAGATATGGATCTTCTGAAAAATATTCAAAATTTCTTCCACATAATGGGCTTCTTTTAATATTCAATCCCGGACCAAGCAGTATACTTACATCCATACTTGCTGCTTCCTCTCCAAGAGCCTGTCCAATCTCTTCCCCCAGATCCTGATTCCAGCTGTTTGCAATCGTCGCTGCTGTGGGAAAACATGTCGCATTTAAGGATGCATTCAGTCCCAGATGATCTCCTGCTCCTGCCTGTTTTCTGATTCCATGTGGTCCATCTGAAAGAAAGATGGACGGGATGGAAAGCCTGTCAATTTCTCTGGTCTGCCAGACAGTTTTTCCACTGAGGATTGCTGCCTTTTCTTCTATTGTCATCTTTTCAACCAATTTTTGCTGTTTCATAACTATTTTCCATCCCACTTTCATCCTTATTCAGCATTCTTTCTTTTCTTATATCCTCTGATTACCAGTACTTCCATTCCTGCCATGAAAAGTGCTATTACAATGTCGATACCAATTCCTGCTTTTTTCCAATTTTCCATACCTGTTTCTTCGTGTTCTCCATCATAAGCCCAGCTGCTTACAACTGTATACATGACATTTTTGCAGGCATTCCTCATCTGAAGTACAGATGTTGGATGCTTCTGATTGGCTACATTGTTCTCTTCTCCGTTGAATGTGGACAACATTGCATCTACTCCATTCGCCAAAGCTGCATCTGCATTCATAAATCCATGACCATTGTTTCGGAAGAAGTCTGTAAGCGCCATTCCCCTGAATCCCCATTCATCTCTGAGAACTGTATTCATAAGGTTACTGCATTCTCCAGTCCATTTATCTCCAAGGAAACTCCAGGAAACCATAACCGCATTTGCGCCACCCTGTTTTACAGAAATTTCAAATGGTTTCAGATAAATCTCACGGATTGCCTGCTCATTTGACCAGACACTTACCATCTTTGCATTTCCCTCATACAGAGCAAAATGTTTGATGTAAGAATAAACTCCATATTTTCTTGCTCCTTCTACTGCTTTTGCTCCCATATTTCCTGCAAGAACTCCATCTTCTGAAAAGTATTCATAGTTTCTTGCTCCAAATGCGGTTCTATGAGTATTCATACCTGGTGCATACCAGCCCTCTGCACCCATTTCCTGACTCATCTTGCCCATGCATTCACCCCAGGCCTGTGCAAGTTCTTTATTCCATGTGGAAGCAACCACAACTTCAATTGGAAATCCAATAGAACCAACTCCTGTAAAGTTGTTATTAATTGCTGCTGGTCCATCGAAATCAAGTGTAGCCACTTTTCCCACAGAATCCATGGCTGCTGTCTGATAACCAGCCATTGCAATCATATTTGCCATTTCATCAACAGTAAGCTGATCCAGAAGTTTTTCCCAACGAGGATCGTCATAATCAGCATCACGCATATCAGCTAATGTAAGTCCATTATCTGCTCCCGTTGTCGGCATTACATCCTCATCATTGAGATATGTAGTCTTATCAAAGTTGCTGTTCAGATGATATTCAGAAACATATGGCTCACCCAGCTCTGCAGATGCCGGTGCTGCTGTAGCCTCTTCATAATTTGCAAAATGATCTGCTCGTGATAAATATGTCACATCGCCTTTTGCATCTTCAAATACATTTGTTGCTGCAGTATCATCTGATGCTCTTTTATTTTCTCCCTTATATACTACATCTTTATCTGCAGTATAAGTTTTCTGATCCAGCACAGTATGTGAATCGCTGTTGATAGAAATCACATAATCGCCTTTTTCAAGAACATATGCTTTTGCATTATTCTCATCATAAGAGGCCATATCTTCTATACTGAATGTAACTGTAACAGTCTGAGATTCTCCTGGCTGAAGCAGATCTGTTTTTGCAAACTCGATCAGATTTGCAGAAGATTTCTCAATTCCGCCATTTGTATATGGCGGTTTATAATACACTTCTACTACATCTTTTCCGGCAGCATCTCCGGTATTGGTTACTTCTACATCTACAGAAATCTGTCCGTCTTTTTCCTCCAGTTCACCCATTTTCTGTTCAAATTCCGTGTAACTCAGACCATATCCAAATGGATACTGTACAGTCTTATCGTAATCAATCGCACCTTCCTGTGCAGCTGTTTCATAGTACTTGTATCCTACATAAATGCCTTCCACATAATTGGTAAATGCCGGAGCATACACCTGCGCAGTTCCTGCATTCATTCCTTCAACAGCCATATCTGCCAGATTTGTATACTCTATTTTTTCTGCATTATTCCACCACGGAGCAGTCGTCATATCATAAATAAATGTATCCGGTGTTTTTCCGGAAGGATTGACTTCACCTGAAAATACTTTACCAAGTGCATTAAATCCCACATTTCCCGTTCCGGGGCACCATACAACAGATTTAATCTGAGGATATTCATCTGCGAAACCAAGTTCAAACTGATTTGCTCCATTATAAATCACAATCACATTATCAAAGTTTGAGCAAACCATATCCACCATATCTCTCTCAGTTTGTGAAAGCTGTAAATAATGCTCTCCCTCAGGAAAATCATCATATTCATCTGAATTATTATCATATGCTGCTTTTTTTACATCCATAGGAATATCATTATGACCTTCACCTGCTTTTCTGGAAAGAACCACAACTGCCACATCAGAATACTCTTTCGCACTTTTAATAAGCTCATCATCGTAAGTATCTACAGGTGGCTCCGGTAATGTCCAGCTCTGTTTCTGGATAGACATTTCCGGATTATCTGCACCATAATTGTTATAAAAATCAACCAGTTCCTGGTTAATAGAAAATCCGGCATTTTCAAGCCCCTGATTCAGACTGACAATATCATACAGATCATTAATTCCACCGGAACCAGCTCCTCCGTAAGCCGGATTAATAGATTCCCAGCCAAAAATATTCAGTTTTTTTGTTTCATTTAAAGGAAGCAGGCTTTCATTCTTCAGAAGAACAATTCCGTCTTCCATAATTTCTTCTGCTACTTCCGCAGCTTCTTCATTTGTTTCATCACTTAAAGTTCCATTTCCCGTTGCCAGTCCAATCAACGTAGCCATTGGTCCAAAACAGATCATATTCACGCAGACAACAACTGCAAGAACCATTGCGATCGCAGCTTCTCCTCTTATCAGAAATTTTTTGCCCCTGGACATCCTGCGGCATGCGATCATAATTACGATCCCAATTACAAGTGCAGCAATAATACCGATAATATACGGTTTGCATAATTGTAATACCGCCAGAACATCTTCCATTTCAACACTGATCATTCTCTTTTTTCCTCCTTTGACTCTCTCGTCTTTTTCAGGTATCATTTCCTGTTGGCCTTACTATAACATGGTCATTATTTCGTGCCGTTTTTGGCACAAGATGCAGCAAATATGGCACAAAATACAAAAATACCCAGAGCATTACAATACTCTGGGTAAAAGAATCTTTAATTCAAACCAGTTCTGCTGTACTCCAAATACTACAGAACCATCATATTTTTCTACAGCTGTACGAATACTCTTCAATCCAAAACCATGGTTTTTACTATCCTTTTTTGTTGTTATGATCAGATTCTCTTCATTTTTGGAAATTTCTGCTTCACAATAATTCTCTATCTTGATGAACACAAATCCTTTTTGAAGGGATACTGTCAGATGGATCAGTCTTTTTTCCGGATCTGGAATCAAAATTACATGTTCAATCGCATTATCCAAAGCATTTCCAAATATAGAACATATATCTGTTACATGCATATGATCCAATAATTTTCCATCTGCCACACAGGTAATCTGTATATGATTTTTTCGACAATGGAAAATCTTAGCTGCCAAAATCGTATCAAGTACCTGATTCCCCGTTCTGCTTATATTTTCAAAGGCAGCGATTTCCTTTTCCATGGAATCAATCCATTTTTTTCGTTTCTCTTCATCTGATTCCGCACGAAGTCCCGTTATCTGGTGTTTCAGATCATGGTATTTCATTTGTATAAGATCCAGGCTGTCCTGATAATTTCGGTATTGATCATACTGGCTTTTCAGCATCACGTTCATTACTGAAAGTTCTTTCTCGGCAACATACTCACTGATCCTGCTCTGATAAGCATGCAGGATTGCAATTCCTCCAAAATCGATCAGTGTTCTGATAGAAAAAATATCTGCACGTTCTCTGCTCGCAAATGGTGCATTTTCATTTAAAAATCTCAGATTACTAAAAGCAAAGATTGCAACAGCCATGATTGCCGCCGCTGCTACTTCCTTTACTGTCATCTGTTCAAGATAATTCTGCTTCAGGAGATCTTTTTCTAAATAAATATTAATAGTAAAGCAGCCTCCAAAAATAACCATCGTGATCAGAATTTCAACCCAGATGCTTTGATTCCCCCATGCCTGTACAATAGATACAATCTGCCATTGCAGCGAAGCTGCAAACTCAGCAAGAACAAATGCACGGGCACAGCAATAAGCCGCTCCCAGAGGCTTCATATTTCCTCCGACCATAAGAAATCCATACATCATACCTGCAGCGATCATCATACAGGGAACCCACAAAATTTCAGTTACGCTGCCTGTCAAAGTCAGAAAGATACTCTGCATTGCCAACATGAAAAGACTGCCTGTAAGAAAATGTACAGATTTCATGTTTTCTTTTTTTAGGATATAAAGATAAACCAAACATGATCCCCACTCTGCTATTGCCGTATAAATTCTTGGAATATCCTGATATAACATAGTATCCTCCATTTCGCATGAAATCATTCCATATTGAGGTTTTGCAGAAGCAGATTCATGAATTCTTTTTTTCTGGTTCTGCTGACAGGTATATGTACATTATGAATCACACAATCAGAACCAACAAATCCCTCTACATGATTCATATTTACCAGATATCCCTTTGCACATCGAAAAAAATTATGTACCGCAAGTTTTTCTTCGAGTTCTCTCATCGTAATTCTTGAACAGTAATCTCCTCTCGAAGTATAATAAATTACATTATGTCTCTGCCCCTCAATATAATAGATATCTGCTATATCTATCTTTACAACTCCTTCCCCAATCGGAATCGTAAGAAATTCTTTAACCTCAGAGCGCATACGTCCAACTGCTTTATCCAGTTTCTGCGAAAAAGAAAAGTACTCAACTGGTTTTACTACATAATCCATTGCATCAACTTCATATCCACGTACTGCATATTGAATCATATTTGTAATAAACATAATAATTACTTTCTGATCCATCTGACGGATTTTTTCTGCTGTTGTCATACCGTCCATAAACCGCATCTGAATATCCATCAAAATAATGTCAAAACCGCCACTGTAATTCTCAATGATATCTTCTCCATCACCAAATACCGTAACCTTTATTGATCTTCCCCTTTCCGTTTGATATTTTCGGATATACTCTGTTAATTGTTTTACATAAATTTCTTCATCTTCCACAATTGCAATCTGTATCATCCTATACCCTCCACAAGAATTACATTCTTTGTAACTGTTCAATCACACAATATAGTCCCAGGTTTTTATTGTTATTTTATAAATAACTTTTGGTTCAGTATATCACTGCTTATTTCTTGCGTCAAGTGGATGTAATATTACAAATTATAGCTGTATGATCTGGTGTTCTTTTATCATATATCCACAGTAAATCTCCTCATTCTTTAAATAGAAAGTAGAAATTCTGTTAAGTTTTCAATAGCATCTGGTTTTTCTGATAGTTCTTTCCCCATCAGTCCCTCTCCCATAATACCAGGATCCGCACTAAGAGATACAGCGACTCGACTTGAATTCCATACAGCTTCATACATCATTTCCTGATTCTCTTTTGTTACTTTATTGAGAACGTAATAAAATGGTTTTCGAATACTTTCCGATAATTCCCCGATTTTTTTGGAAAGCTGCAGGGATTCATAGGATGGATCTATGATTATCAATATCAGATCTACACCATTATCAATTCCACGTCCAAAGTGTTCAATACCAGCCTCCATATCCATTAGCGCAAATTGGTCTTCTTTAAGCCTGAGATTTTGGATAAATTGAGTCATAACAGTTCCCATAGCACAAGAACATCCTTCATTTGCTTGATGAATTTTTCCACTGGTTATCAGTTTTACACCGTCCTTCAGACTATAATAATCTTCCGGTATATCATCTATAGTCCAGGTTTCCTCAAAAAACTGATGAGTAAATTTTGATAACATCATATCATTTAAAACATTTTGCTTACCACCGAAATAGTCTGTAAAATCTCTGGGAAGCTTCATACCTAGCTGTCGATGTAGACCATAATTAGATTCATCGGAATCAATTACCAAAATTTCTTTTCCTCGTCTGGCTAAAGCCTTAGCCAAAAGACTGGTTACTGTACTTTTTCCACATCCACCTTTTCCACAAACTGCTATTTTCATCTCTATATTTACTCCTTTTTTTAATAATAAGCATTACATATGGCCATGCTTCAAACTGTTTTCGAAAAATAATTAATATAATGTCTATTTTGCCATTACATCAAATATCCCCTTAATTTCTCGAATTTCATCCGTAGCTGTCTTGCTGCATCCATAAGGGGATCTTCCTTCTCTGTCTGCTTCTATAACTTCTGCATTATAATGAACACATCCCAAAAAATCCTGCTTCGGGATTCTAGACCTTACAAACTTTTCATCTTCATCATTTCTGATTTTATTTGCTATGACCTTTACTTCCTTTACACCCAATTCTTCTGCCAAACGTTTTACATTTTTATAAGTCTGAACACTTCTGGCCCCCGGCTCTATCACGACGATAAATTGATCCATCCCTTCCGTTGTTCCCCGTCCTAAATGCTCAAGTCCTGCTTCCATATCCAAGATTACTATATCATCTCTATGTAAAACCAAATTATTAATAATTCGTTTCAACATTACATTTTCAGGGCATACACATCCGCCTCCCGCAGTTTCCACAGTTCCCAAAACCAGAAGTCGAACACCATTATTTTCTTTTCCGTAAATTTCAGGAATATCATCCACTTTTGGATTGACTTTATAAAAAGTATTACTTTTATCTGCACCTGTTCTCTCCTCAATCAACCTTCTCATTTTACTGATAGGCGTAATACTCTCCAGTTCTTCCTCTGAAAAACCCAGTGCAAGTCCAAGATTTGCATCTGGATCCACATCTACAGCAAATACTTTTTTCCCTTCTTCTGCATACAGCCGTGCTAATACTGCAGATATCGTAGTTTTCCCTACTCCGCCTTTTCCAGTTACAGCAATTTTCATCTGTTATCTCCTTAAATGCTTCTTATTCCACTTCCTCCAGTTCTGTTCCTTCCGGAAGAATATATCCACAGTTATCACATACTCCGTCCTCTGCAAGTATCCCGTCTTTCACAAAGGCTTCAATGCCTCCCGGTTCATGACAGCGTGGACAATCTAATTCCTGTATCTTTTTCTGATTTCTTACATCCTGGCAATTGGCAAATTCAATTTTACCCATAGTGATTCCTCCATTTTCATTCCATATCAATTTGTCTTCGCAAAAAAGTTCCTACCATACGGGAAAAATTGCTGATATTACGAATATAGGCAAAGTCTTTTCCATAAATCCTCTTTTCCACGGAGAGCTCTTCTTCATTCCCTACAAAAATACCAATTACGAAAATTCCCTGATTTCTGGCCCGACGCACCTCATAAGCAGTATCTTTCACAGCTCCTTCTCCGTCATAGATCTTGGGCTGGCGGGTTCCTGGTCGTTGTATGCTCATATCACAGGGTTTTCCATCACTTAATACGATTAAAATCTTATTTTTTTCCGGTCGCTCCATGAGAGAGGAAGAGACTGTTTTCAGTGCAAGCCCATCTCTGTTATTGGCATATGCCCGAAATTGAAAGATTCTTTCATTTGTTTCCCTTGGATCTTCATAATCCCGAAATCTCTGAAGTACTGTATATCCCCAGAAAGCACAGTATCCTGTCACCCGATGAGGAATTCCTGCCTGGCTTAATGCTTCACTGATAATATATCCCTGCGCCGCTACCTGAGCCTGTCTGCCAGCCTGGGAACCACTGGAATCAATCAGGACGTCTATTACAAACTCAGAATCTTCTGATCTCTTTTTTCTATTAAATAACTTGTCATCGTCTGTTCTTCCAATTTTCCATAACCTCTCAGGAACAAGCTGCCCTGCATCAGATCTGCTGACAAAATCATCCTTTCGGATTATAAATGCCCGTTTCAGTGACTCTGCCAACACAGAAATATTTCTTTTGATGATCCAGTGATTATTTCCATAATAGGCTTTATTTTTTTCAAACTGCAGCTGAGAAAAACGGTATTGATTATTTTTTATGACAGGGTTCTGTAAAATTCCATCTGTAAGATACAGGATACAGTTTTTGTGGATTCCTGTACAAAATTTCCGGTTGATTCTGGCCTGCTCCGATTCACTTAGATACGATTTTCCGTAATTCAGTTCCACATATTCCCGTATCCGTCGCACTGCCTGTGGATTTATATTCTCCGAGCTTTCCGGAACTTCTTCATTTTCCGGAGAGAAATAAAATCTTTTTTTCTTTTTGTTTCTGATATCCAGACTCATCATCTTTTTTTTGAGATTAGAAAGATATTTTTGAATGATGTCTTCCATCTGTTCATCCGTCATGCATTCCTGCCACGCGTCATTGGCTAATGCCATATCCGGTAAATTCAGAATCTTCTCCAGATTTCCATTCCTTTTTTCAAAAGAGGGATCCAGAACATGATTATAAATCTCATCTATCACATTTATGACATCTTCCGTATTTTCCGCATCCTTCAGAGAAAGAATCTTGTACAATGCAATCTCTGCCTGTGGATTCATTCCCTCATCGTCTGTGTTCTCCAGAACATGCCTTATATACAGAAGCCTAATCCTGTGAATCAGGTCTGTTCCAGCTTTGTCTGATACCTGCTCTTTCTCGGCCTTTTCCAATTCTCTGAACGCCTGTTCTCTGATTTCCTTTGTTCCCAAACGTTCTCGAATGATAAAACGATTCACTGCAGCATCCATGCATAATCCGGCAAGAGGCAAAAGCATATCTTCTCCAGCAGAAAAATGTAATTTTTTCATCAAATACATGCCAAGTTTCTTCTGATCAAAATATCGTGCAAAGGCACCCTGCTTCACTGCCTCATACAGAACCGTTTGTTTTGAATAAACATATTTTTCTGTATCCGGTTCAAATTCCATATCATAATCACCACTGACTGTCCAAAAAAGATTTCTGATACGATTGCTGATCTCCAGACGATGTTCTTCCAGTTGTTTCGCCGGCCATCTGACATCCTCCATACAAGTTTACCCCCATATGTCTTTTCCGGTCCAGGAAGATGGGATTCTGGTAGAAACCACATCTTCTATGATCTCTTTTTCAAATACATCAAAACTTTTATTTATGATTCCCATCTGGATTGCATCAATTGGAGAAAGTCCGCTTTTTGTTGCTTTTACAGCAGAAACCAATCCTCTCAGGTCAAGAGATTTTGTTGAGATTTCTCCATGATAAGCTTTGATCTGCAAATCCAGAAACAGTCCTGCAAAAGCTTTCAGCGCACTTTTTTTCCCATCTGGAAAATGTTGTCTCAATACAAAAAGGACACTATCCTCATCCATTTCAGGCATATCAATTACCATAAACCTTGAAACCAATGCTTCATTTAGTTCTCTGGTACCTGCGTAACCATAATTCATCGTACCGATAAATCGTGTTGCCGGATGAAGTAAAATCCTGTTATATCCTGGAATATCGATTCTGCGCCGATGATCCAGTGTGGCATGCAGTACAGAAACCGCATCATTTTTTGCCATATTGATTTCGTCCAGGATTCCAAATCCTCCAAATTCCGCGCATTGGTAGATGGGGCCTTTCCGAAGGCGAACCTCATTATTTATAAAGGTATCCGTTCCAATCAGATCGGCACTGTCTGTATTTACATGAAAAGAAATGTCGTATTCCGGTCTTCCGAATATCCATGCCAGTGTCTCACATAGTACATTTTTCCCTGTAGCTTTCGCACCGGAAAGTAACAGGTTATCTCCCTGAAGAAGCGCTGCTATTGACATTTCCAGAATCTTTTTCCCATAAAATAGGATATCCGGTTTTTCTACCCGTTCCTTTACTTGATTTTCTACCTCATAACGCATGTGAAAATCTCTCAGTTCTCCAATCAGTTCCTGCGCTATCTTCTGGTCTTCTAAATATTTTTCTATTTCTGTCCAATGATTTCTCATGAAGATTTTCCTTTCTTTGCAATTGGTTATACCAAATCAGATAATATTTCTGTTTGCTCAAAATTATATCCAGTAAGCAGCACTGATACTGTACTTTTTCCACAACCACCTTTGCCACATACTGTAATCTTCATACTTTCAATCCTCCAACTCACAATCCCAACTTCTTTACAATTTCTCCCAGTGCACTTCTTACAGGAGAATCTTTCGGAAGCTGTATGATCGGCTTTCCATCACAGTCATACTGATATACCTGGTCATCATGTGGCACAACCCCTAACAATTCCAGTCCCTGATTTCGGATTTCTTCCAGAGTTCCGGCATCCAGTTTTCCATCTGGAACACGATTCACGATTAATCCAGTTTTCTGTGGTTTAAAGTTTAACTCCTTCATCAGCTTTGCAATACGTCCGGCTGCCTGAACACCTCTTCTGGAACAGTCACTTACAAGAATCGCAACTTCCATCATTGGCAGGATTCCTCTGCTGATATGTTCCATACCTGCTTCGTTATCAACCACAATATATGGATAATGGCTTTGCAGTTTCTGAACCTGGGTCTGCACAAGACCATTTACAAAACAATAGCAGCCCTGTCCCTGGGTTCGCCCCATTACCATCAAATCATAATCATCTTCTTCTGCAATTGCATCGGAGAGACGCATTTCCAGATAAGCCTGTTTTGTTATTCCTGTCGGAATCTGATACCGTGGATCAACTCCTGCACGTTCAATCTCTTCTCTCAGTTCTCCGAGTGTAATCTCCGGTTCAACGCCGAGCACTTCATTCAAATTCGCATTTGCATCTGCATCTACAGCTAAAACCGGATGTTTTCCATTTTCACATAAATATTGAATCAACAATCCACAAAGGGTTGTTTTCCCTACGCCACCTTTTCCTGATACTGCAATTACATGTCCCATGTTTTTCCTCCTAAAATTCTGAACAATCTGTTGACTTTTTCTTTAAACCTCATTATAGTTGTTACTATATAAATTACAATAATCAATCTGTGAGATTTGTATGGTTACTCAACACATCAGAAAAATTGTTGAGAAATTATATGATACTAACTAATACAGGAGTATATAATGTCAGAAAAAACGAGAAAACAAGATCGCCGTACCCGCTATACCAGGCAAACCATAAAAGATACGTTCTTAGAGTTGTTAAATCAGAAAAGTTTTACGAAAATTACAGTTACAGAGATCTGCAAAAATGCTGAAATCAACCGTGGCACTTTTTATCTTCATTACTACGATATCCATGATGTATTATCAGATATTTTTAATGATATGACTCAGGATATGTTAACAACTGTAGATCATTTATTCTGTCTAAATCAAAAAAGCTGTTCCTATCCGTTCTGTCAGAAAATACAGATGGAATCACAATACAGGGCACTGTTTCTGGATGATGCAATTGCCCCTATTCTTCTGGAAAAAATAGCAGAAAATACAAAAGAAGGCTATGTGACCTGGCTTATGTCACACAGCCTCCTGACCTTTGAACAGGCAGAATCGGTTTTTTATTTTCAAATGAACGGCTGCCTTTCCATCAACAGACTGATGCTCCGCAATCACTGTAATGACTGGAAACAGATTCAGACAGTAATCGACAAATTTATCAAAGCCGGACTGGAAAGTTTTCTGATTCATGATCAGAGGGAAGAAAATGCTTCCGATAATTTTTGCAGCAAAATTTCTCCAACTGTTACCGCATCTTCTACACTCAGATAATGATCAGCATGATCCTGAAGAAATATTTTGCCGGATACAGGAAATTCTTCATCTGCAAACCATATCTTTAAAGTTACCGGATATCTTGGCAGAACTGGAAAAACAGCACACAGATCCGCCTTTGTTTCTGTGAATTCTGCACCTAAGTTTTTACATGCTTTCTGAATTTTCTCAGGATCTTTGTCCTGCAAAAGCTTTTCCAGTTTCTGCTCTGCAGTCCGGTCAAACTTGGTCCCCCGAATCAATCCATCTTTCAGGTTACCAAAAGTAATGAGCTTCTGTGAACCTTCTGTTCCATCGGCCATATCCAGATAATGCAGCAATGTCAGAGAATGCCATTCGTCCATGTTTGAGTTAATACGAAACTCAGGGAGTTGAATTTCAATCGTTTCATCAAAACTCAGTACTTCAAGCACATTTCGGCTGCTATGAAAAGCAGCCCCACTTTTTGCAGCAAGATCCTCTCCAGAACGATTTTGTAACCGTTTTACTGCTGCCTGCAGCATTTCCTGAAATGCACGATTTTCTGTTTGATTTCTGTATTCCATAAGTTCTCCTTTGCGAACATTTTATCGCATCATATAATAATCAATGTTTATGCAAGAATTTGGGTGGTTTCATAAATCTGGCTTTGTCCGGATTCTCTTTCATCCATTCCCGGGCAAAATCCATTACCTCAGTCATAGTTTCATAATCTTTTCCACAAAAACAGCAACTTGGGCATGTTGGACATGGCCATCCCTTATTTTTGAATCTGCATGCGTCTAAATGTCGGTATGCTCTTAATAAATTTGCTTCATATTCTTCTTTAGACTGTGAAGCTTCCCTGTTTTCACGATAATAAAGGTGATACATTTTTTTAGTCATATGTTTTTTGATTCTGGTATATAAATTTCCTTTTAATTTGTCCACAATCAGCATATTATACAATCCTCCGTAAGTTTTATTACTATGTTGACTTTTCCTTTAAATTTCATTATAGTTGTAATTATATTATTTACAATCATCAAAATAAAAAATATGTACAGTTTCTCAACACATTAAAAAGAGCTGTTGAGAACTTGGGATGTTTTTGACAAACCAGAAATATTTTCGCCTCAAAAACGTGAAAACAAGATCATCATATCATACTACAAGGAGTTTCTTATCATGAAATACTCAACGAAATTAAGCGATACTGTTCATGTGATGGTTCTGATTGCCATCAACAAGGAAAAATCTCTCTCCAGTGCCTCAATTGCAGAAAGTATCCATACAAATCCCGGCTTTGTACGCCAGCTTATGTTAAAACTAAAAAAAGCGGGACTTATGACCAGTGTAGCCGGACATGCCCGTCCTTCTCTTTCAAAACCAGCAGATCAGATTACATTGCTGGATATTTATAAAGCAGTTGAAGGTGATAAACCATTGCTTCATTTAGATACTCATACCAATCCAGAATGTGGCGTTGGCATTAACATTCAGTTATCTTTGCAGGGATTTTATAATGAAATTCAAAAGACTGCCGAAGAAAAAATGAATACGATTACTTTACAGGATATCATAGATATCTACTATCAGCGGATATCTATGGAAAACAACTTATAAAATATCATTTAACAGGAGAACATTTTCATGTACCTTCAGCAAATACGAAATGCCACCATTTTTTTATATTATGGTGGAAAAACATTTTTAATTGATCCTATATAAGTCAGTTTCATATTATCATGACCTCGCTTTCGTTTGATTCTTATTTCATTAACTGTCCATAACAGAACTGCTGGTTCATGTTATGTCATTGCTACAAAAGGTACTTTCCATATCATTTTGCGTCTAACCCGGGCAGATTTTCTTCAAAATTATGGAAAAAGTGCTTCGTTTCTGTGTTGGGAAAATGAACGGAAACACTTGATTTTACTGACTTTCTTCAATGTGACCTTATTATAACGTTCTCCCCCCATCCCACCTCCACATTCGGATACTCTTCATACCCGCCCACACTCTGTGCGCCTTTCCTCAAATACGCCTTCACCTTTTCCCCATAAAGAAACGGATCATTTCCTTTCACGATCCCCCACTCCATAAGCAGAGCTGCGCTTCCGCTGACAAAGGGTGCCGCAAAAGAAGTTCCGGTAACAGTGGCGTAGCTTCCACCGGGAAACGGGGCGGAGATGGATACGCCGGGAGCTGCGAGGTCAGGCTTCCGGATCGGCAGGAACTGACTTCCCCTTCCGGAAAAATCTGCGTAGGCATTCTGTCTGGAATCATAAGCTCCAACAGAAATAACTTTTCCGGCAGTGGAAGGAATCGTCAAAGTTCCCACAGCCCGAGGAGAATAAAACCCGGTTCCGCGATTCAGTACATTTCCACCCGGCAGCCAGAGGAAATACTGTCCGGAGCGCACACGTTTTCCACTCAAAAGAACTTTCCAGACACCGCTGTCCACATAATTACCCTCAGGAATGAAATCTATGTAGATTTCCTGTGACAGCTGATAGGGACCGGGTTTTCCATAATAGATCAGAAGCTCTGTATTTTCCAGCAGATGCCGCTGTGGGCCCAGCCTTTCATATAATGGACCGATCCGTTCTCCGGACGGACTTTCCAGATAAATTTCCATCTCATCTTCATAATCCTTCCATAACTGTACATTTAATGTGGGTTCAAAAACTCCCACCGCCAACTGGATTTCTTCTGTTTTCCCCTGCTGCAGGATTCCTCCCGCATGCCAGGGCTGGCTGCCGTTATTTCCGGTTCCTGTAACGATCACAGTCCGCCCCATGGCCGCAACTGTATCAATATAGTTTTCCAGGAGGGAGTCTCCTCTGTGTGTTCATTATAACTAGGGGAAAATTACTGTAAAAAAATTTGCAGTCTTTACACTGCCTGTTTTTCTACCGGATAAGGCGACTGATACTTAAATACAATATCAATGCTCTTATCTCCATTCACAAC